>Ga0213829_1000077_pt1 | contig 135217 bp, 106 predicted proteins | sample MC6MC0896MG_FD_180665 | JGI IMG/M metagenome (GOLD analysis project Ga0213829, IMG submission 180665) | Enriched soil aggregate microbial communities from Iowa State University, Ames, United States - MC6-MC0896-MG | ecosystem: Environmental > Terrestrial > Soil > Unclassified | place: USA...
TTGTAGCTCGTCGGGCTCATAACCCGAAGGTCACTAGTTCGAGTCTGGTCCCCGCTACTAAAGAAAGAGCCGATTGCAATGATCGGTTCTTTTAAAGAAACTTAAAATACATTGCGGGGTGGAGCAGTTGGTAGCTCGTCGGGCTCATAACCCGAAGGTCACTAGTTCGAGTCTGGTCCCCGCTACTAAAAGAAAAAAGCCGAGGTGAATATCTTGGCTTTTTTTGTGTCCTAATTTACGCTATAATACCGCCTGTTTTTCAGGATCATCTTTATTCCTACTCTTCTAAATTTCTTTTTATCGATTGTCGTGAGCTTGTTAAAAAACTGTCTTTTGCTGTTATTTAATCGTTCTAATTTTTTGATATTGGATTACGCTGTAAAATGTGTGTTTATGCAATCGTTTGTTTAATTGGCGCAATCGATTTCGTTGCTGCTAAATTTTGATATGCTGTCATCATCCTTTAGTTTTAGCATTCATGTACCTAAATTTTGATTAGCAAGCTAATCAATTTTTAAACTAACTATTAAATATTATGATTTCAAAGATTCTCGACAATCACAAGTTGAGTCTGTTATCATTAGCTTTACTCATTGCAAGTACACACAACTCGGCTAATGCTAATGGTCTTACGTTTCCAAACAACAATATTTTGTTGAATGACGCGGTTTATCAACAAAAAGTGAATGGAAAAGTGCAGTCTACAGACGGCCCATTGGCTGGAGCAACCATTAGTGTTAAGGGGAGCGGTAAATCGACATCCGCAGGAGCAGATGGACGTTTTACAATAGATGCTAAAAATGGTGATGTACTGGTCGTTACAAGTGTTGGTTATAAAGCACAAGAAGTGACCGTGACAGGACCGGTTGTTAACATCAATCTGGAGTCCAATAGTGAGGCACTCCAGGAAGTTGTCATTGTCGGTTATGGCACGCAACAGAAAAAAGAGAGTTTGACTGGCGCTCTTCAGGCGGTTAAAGGAAACAAATTACGTGATGTCACTACGCCATCGGTTGAAAACATGCTGAATGGTAAAGCTGCCGGGGTATATGTTGCCCCAGGAGCCGGTAAACCAGGGTCAAATGGTGGTGTTGTGATTCGTGGTCAGGCAACATTAAGTGGTACGACCAGCCCATTGTGGGTCATTGACGGTGTTATTGTTGGCTCAAGCCCAGGTGATATCAATCCGGACGACATTGAGTCATTAACCATCCTAAAAGATGCTGCTTCAACGTCAATTTATGGTTCTCAAGGCGCGAATGGTGTTGTTGTCGTTACAACAAAAAATCCTTCGGCATCCAAAACAAGCATTAGCTTTTCTACAAAAATGGGTATCAACCAACTTTCCAATGGGCACATGGAAATGATGGATGGAGCTGAACTGTATGATTATTTTGCCTCTTTTTCTAACCCAGGTGACATCAAATTTCCACGATGGAATTCTGAATTACGTAATAGCAATTTTGACTGGTGGAAACTGGCGACAAAAACCGGATTTGTCCAAAACCACAATTTGTCTATTCAGGGTGGAAATGATAAATTACAGTCTTATTTGTCTTTAGGTTATTACAACGAAGCCGGTGCTGTAAAGGGGTATGATTACGACCGTTATAATTTTAGATTACGTACGAACTACAAACCTTTTGACTGGTTGACAATCAAACCGTCTATTGCTGGATCGAGACGCGCTGTAGATGATCGTCAATATGATGTCAATGCCATGTACGGCAATCTTCCTTGGGATAGTCCTTACGATGCAAATGGAAATTTAGTGCCACATCGTTACAGCGGCTGGGTCAACAATGCAAGTACAAATTACTTATATGATCTGCAATGGAATCATAGTGCCAATACCAACTATGAATTTATGGGTAATTTGGATTTTGATATCAAATTAACGGATTGGTTGACTTTCTCTTCAGTGAACAATTATCGTTACAATAGTTATTCCGATAGCGGGTATCAAGATCCACGATCAAACAGCGGCGAAAGTGTAATTGGTCGTGTGACAGATTATCGCATGGAATTTGCCCGTCGGTATACCAACCAGATTTTACGTTTCAACAAGACTTGGGATAAACATAGCCTGAATGGATTGGCTGCATATGAATTTAACGACTATTGGACAAAAACCTTAGATGCTTATGGAATAGGTATTGTAAACGGTTTCGAGGTATTGGATGTTGTTGCAAAACCAGAGCGAACCAAAGGTGGAATTTCCGAATGGGCAGTACAGTCATTTTTGTCTAATGCAAACTATGCATACGATAATAAATATTTGGCACAGGTATCTTTCCGTCGTGATGGAGCATCCAATTTTGGTACCAATGCAAAATATGGAAACTTCTTTTCAGTTAGTGGTGGTTGGAATATCAATAAGGAAGAGTGGTTTAAGGCTGATTGGGTAGATAATTTAAAACTGAGAGCGGCTTATGGATCGGTAGGTAATAGACCAAGTTCATTATATCCGCAATATAGTCTTTACTCGGTGTCTGCATCATCAAGTTATAATGGTATACCAGGGGCATTAATTAGCCAAATTGGTAATAAAGATCTGACTTGGGAAAAAACCTACACAACTGGTTTTGGGGTTGATGCAGCCTTGTTTAAGAATAGATTGCGATTCAATGTTGATTATTATGACAAGAAGACCGATAATGTACTTTATCAAGTGCCAATCAGCGGTCTGACCGGTGTTACTTCTATCTGGAAAAATATTGGTAAGATGCAAAACCGGGGGATTGAATTGACCATCGGTGGCGACATCGTTCGGAATGACAATGTACATTGGAGCTTGGATGTTAATTTGAGTCACAATGTGAATAAATTGACCGAGCTATTTGCGACAAAAGATGCCAATGGTAATCTTGTTTCAAAACCAATTATCGCAGGTGACGGATCAGGTATCGCTGGATCGGCGCAACGTCTGCTTCAACCTGGTCTTCCGGTAGATACCTATTATTTAAAAGAATGGGCTGGTGTTAACGTAGATAATGGTTTGCCAATGTGGTATCGATACGAGACAGATGCCAATGGCAATGAAACAAGGACAACGACGTCGAACTATTCCAATGCAACCTTCCGTAATGTAGGAAAAGGAAATCCGGATATTTTTGGCGGTTTCAGCACGGCTTTAAGTTATAAGCAGTTTGACCTGAATGCCGTGTTCGGTTTCTCCTTGGGTGGTAAATTATATAATTACTCGCGTCAGGAATTTGATTCGGATGGAACCTATACGGATCGTAACCAGATGAAGTTACAGGATGGTTGGAGCCGTTGGGAAAAACCTGGCGATGTTGCCACTCACCCGATTGCAAGATACGACAACCAAGATAAAGGTAATTCACCTTCAACACGCTTCTTAGAAAGTAACAATTTCTTGAAAATGAGATCACTGACCTTAGGGTACAACTTTGATCTAAAGAAATATAACATCAAAAATTTACGTGTCTTCTTAGCTGGGGAGAACTTATTTACGATTACAAACTATTCAGGTGTCGATCCAGAGCTTCCATTGACTGAGCCAGATGGCAAAGGTGGGGGTGGTCAAATGATCCGTTCAACGGGCGTTTCGGTGTACCCAATGGTTCGTAAATATATGTTTGGCGCAAGTGTGACATTTTAATTTTAACGTTTAGAAAATCAATCATGAAAAAAATACTAATAGGACTTTTAATAGCTACAGCAGTGTCCTCTTGTGATATAGATCGTCTTCCTTATACTTCAATGGATGAAGAAAATATCGTTAATAATCCGGATGCAATGGTAACAGGTACCTATGCGCAGTTAAAAGCCTGGTCCGACCCGATGCATCGACTGGGAGAATATGCCGGTGATAATATGATGATCCGCGGGTCATCGACAGATGCATTTTACGAATTTATTTCCTATGCAAGAACACCAAATAATTACCGTTTGCAAAATTTTTGGGACTATGGCTATAAGGCTATTGCACAGTCTTCGAACGTAATCAAGATGTTTGCGGAAGGTCAGAGTACAGAAATGGATAATAAACTGGGTGAATGTTATTACATCCGTGGAATGATGTATTTTTACCTTTGCCGTGCATTTGGGAAGCCATATTATCAAAGTCCAGAGACAAATCTTGGTGTTCCGATCGTTAATGGTACTCCTGACGATGTCTTCAATGATTTAAACTTGCCCGATCGTTCGTCTGTCAAAGATACATACGCGCAAGCGATCAGTGATCTGAAAAAAGCAGAAGCTTTAATGACACTTGATAAAGGGGCAGCGTATGCGTCTAAGGGTGCAGCGCAGGCAATGCTTTCCCGCATTTATCTATACATGAGCGGGACATATAAGAATCCGAACGCGGAATATGCACGTCTTTCTTTAGAGTATGCCAATAAAGTGATTAATTCAGGTAAATATGTCCTGTTGGGCCGTGAGCAGTTCATGAAATACAATACCTTTAGACCTGAAGATAACAAGGAGACCATCTTTGCCGTGAAACGTGTTGCGTCTGAGTTCTCGGGCGATGATCATTATTATGGTATCGGTGGTATGTATTCCAATATTGGTGGTATGGGCTGGGGTGAGATGTATTCCAGTGCCAAATATATTGATCTTTTGAATGAAACTGGTCGTAATGACTGGCGGCCAGATCATTATAGCATTGTGGACGCACGCGCAGCTTTTATAGAGCCGACTTATTCCAAAGACGATAAAGGCAATTACTCAACTGTTTTTCGGTTTATCAAACAGAACTCACCTGCAAAAGTCGGTGACCCTAAAACATTAAGTTATGTGCAAATTCCGGCCATTATTAATGGGAATACAGTAATTGCTCGAGAAGTAAAAAAGGTGGGTGATCAAGAAGTTGTTAAAGAATATACTTTAGCGACAATTAATGCTGGTCAGCAGACTTATTCCATTACCTATGAAGACGGTAATACCTATTCGGGTATGATTGATTACTATATTTCCTTAAACCGTGCTTATCCACAGTTTTATATTGTGAAATGCTCACGTGAAGGCGAGGAGTCTCAACTGCACTCCCCTGTAATCAGCCGCTTGGGTGAAATTTATTTAAACCGCGCAGAGGCTAATGCAAAATTAGGTAATTATGGTGCAGCGCTAAATGATTTAAATACCATCAGAAATCGTTCTATTGTCAATGGCGGATATACTTCAATTGATGCGGCCAGTGCAAGCAAACTGATTGACAAAGAGCGTCAGTTGGAATTGGCCTATCAGGCTGAACGCAGCTACGATGTGTTCCGTAACGGAGACCCGTTAAACCGTACATATCCGGGGCCACAAAAACAATTTGAAGATATTCTACCAACAGATTTTAGAGTAACTTATTTTATTCCTCAGGATGCGATCAATTCATATCCGGGCAAATTGACTCAGAATCCAACGTCTAACTAGGCGAATATTGATAATTTAAACCCTATAAATGGCTTTACTTCACGGTAAAGCCATTTTTGTTTTTGTGTCGCGATAATCCCTTTCGAATCCGTATCTTTGTTCCCTTAAGTATATTTTTAGCATAAAAGTGCCACCTGCTGTGATAGTGGGTGGATCAAATAAAATAAATATGGCAAATATTGTTGCAATTGTTGGTCGTCCAAATGTTGGTAAATCTACCTTATTCAATCGTCTTACAGAAAGTAGAAAAGCGATTGTTGATGACTTTAGCGGGGTGACGCGCGACCGTCATTATGAAACAGCCGAGTGGATCGGAAAGAAATTTACAGTAATTGATACAGGTGGTTTTGTACATGGTTCGGATGATGTCTTTGAAGAGGCTATTCGCGATCAGGTCTATATTGCTATTGAAGAAGCTTCAGTAGTTATATTCATGGTGGATGTCACAACTGGTATTACCGACTTGGATGACGAAATCGCTGATATTCTGAGAAGAAGCTCCAAACCTGTGTATGTAGTGGCCAATAAAGTCGATCACGCGAAATTGCATCATGAATCGGCAGAGTTTTATGCCTTTGGTTTAGGAGAGGTTTTCAATATCTCGTCGGCTACAGGATCGGGTACAGGTGAACTGTTGGATGCTGTGGTTTCTCATTTCGAAGTGGAGGAGGAAGAAGAAGAATCCTTACCTAAATATACCATCGTAGGCCGCCCGAATGTGGGTAAATCTTCTTTGACAAATGCTTTGATCGGCAAAGATCGCAATATTGTAACGCCAATGGCAGGGACAACACGTGATTCAATCCGTATACATTACAATCAATATGGACATAACTTTTTATTGATCGATACTGCAGGTCTTCGTCGTAAGTCCAAAGTAAATGAAGATATTGAGTTTTATTCGGTGATGCGTACCATCAAAGCCTTGGAAGATTCTGATGTGACGATTTTAATGTTGGACGCACAGGATGGATTAGAAGCGCAGGATGTTAATATTTTCAACCTGGCAGAGAAGAACCGTAAAGGTATCGTAATTGTTGTCAATAAGTGGGATTTGATCGAAAAGGACAACAAAACAATGAAGGCTTTTGAAGATCGCATCAAAGAGAAAATAGCACCATTTACAGATGTGCCTATTATCTTTACTTCCGTAACCGAAAAACAACGTGTTCTTAAGGTGTTGGAAGTTGCCGACAAGGTATATGCCAACAAAACCAAAAAGATCCCTACTTCCAAATTGAATGAAGTGATGTTGGATATTATCGAGAATTATCCACCGCCATCCTTAAAGGGTAAATATATCAAAATTAAATACGCAACACAGTTGCCAGGACGGACACCGATGTTTGCCTTCTTCTGTAATCTGCCACAATACATCAAAGATCCGTACAAACGTTTTATTGAAAACAAATTGCGTGAGAACTTTGACTTTACAGGTGTGCCAATTCAAATATATTTCAGACAAAAATAGATTTCCAAGCAGCGATTAAACATGGACCATAATCTCTATTTATACAATACGCTTTCGCGAACAAAAGAAAAATTCGAACCTATTCATCCCAATCTTGTTGGTATGTATGTATGTGGGCCCACCGTGTACAGTGATGTGCATTTGGGGAACTGTCGGACGTTTGTGTCTTTTGATTTGATTTTTAGATACTTGCGTCACCTTGGCTATAAAGTGCGTTATGTGCGCAATATTACCGATGCGGGACACTTGGAAGGCGATCGTGATGAAGGGGATGACAAATTTGCAAAAAAAGCAAAATTGGAACAATTGGAACCGATGGAAATCGTTCAAAAGTATACGATAGGTTTTCATGACGTATTGCGTCTTTTCAATACATTACCGCCCAGTATTGAGCCTACTGCGACAGGACATATTTCCGAGCAGATTGAAATGATCGAACAGATTATAGAGAATGGCTATGCCTATGAGCGGAACGGTACAGTCTATTTTGATGTTGAAAAATACGTTGAAACATACGATTATACGATATTGACCAATCGTAAATTGGAGGATATGCTCAATAATACCCGTGAATTGAGCGGTCAGGATGAGAAAAAGGGGCGTTTGGATTTTGCCTTATGGATCAAAGCAAAACCTGAAACGATTATGCGTTGGCCTGCACCTTGGAGTGTTGGCTTCCCAGGTTGGCACATTGAATGTTCGGCCATGAGCAGAAAGTACTTAGGTGATCAGTTTGATATTCATGGCGGTGGAATGGATTTGGCAGCGACACATCATACCAATGAAATTGCACAATCAGAAGCATGTAACCATACGAGCCCTGCCAAATATTGGATGCACACGAATATGTTGACTGTAAATGGAGCACGTATGTCCAAATCTGCAGGAAATGGATTTTTACCGGGCGAACTATTTACTGGAAATCATCCCTTATTGAATAGAGGTTATTCGCCGATGGCCGTACGCTTCTTTATGTTACAGGCGCATTATAGAAGTACGTTGGATTTCTCCAATGAGGCATTGGATGCGGCCGACAAGGGGTATAAAAGACTCATGACTGCAATCGGTCTTTTAGACAAATTGAAGGTGTCGAAAGGTGCTGATTCATTCAATTTAGCTGAAATCCGCCGCAAGTGTTACGCAGCTATGGATGACGATTTTAATAGTCCTGTACTCATTGCCGAATTGTTTGAAATTGTCCGTATCATCAACTCGATTTATGATGGTAAAGCGAAAGTAACAGCTGAAGGACTGGAAGGTCTTCAAGTATTCATGAAAGAATTTGTTGAGGATATCCTAGGGCTTAGAAACGATCAGACTTCAGCATCCGATGATATCGATGACGTCATGAATCTGGTCATTAAACTACGTAATGAAGCCAAAGCAAATAAAGACTTCGTCACCTCTGACCGTATTCGTGATGAGCTTAATTCTATTGGAATTCAATTGAAAGATAGCAAAGAAGGAACACTTTGGAATAAGATTTGATAGATAAGAAATCGAATTTATAAAAGAGGAATAAAATGGAATATTCCTATTGGGAAAACACATTATCCGTGGAAACCAATGGATATTCCATATAACCTTTAAAAGAAAGATCAATTTGCATATGAATTTTTGGAATAGGCTATCCGTCGTCGCATTCATGAGTGTTGCTGGTACAACACTATATGCGCAGATACCTGAGAAAGTTGGAAGCCTATTGCAGGCTGATAAGGATGCTGCTGCATTGGCTAAAGCGTCTACGCCGCATCAAGCGTTTCTTTCAATCATTGATAAGGAATCTACGTTTTATGTCCCATCGGCAGTAAATGCTTATAACTATCTTAATAATAGACCAAATATTCCCGATGTTTTAAATTGGCAACCTACGTTTGCGTTGATTGCTAAAAGTCAGGAGTTTGGTGTGACTTCGGGGTCTATGGACTTTCAGAAAGTAGGTGCAAGATTGCGCCATGGAGAATATCTGACTGTGTGGAAACGCAACAAAAAGGGTAAGTGGCTGGTTGATATTCGGGCCGAAGTTGAAAACAACGGGAAGGATGGGGAATTTGATCTTGAATATATCGAACCTACCGACTCGTGGTATCTGAAGCATCGCTCTAAAGTGCGATTGAATCAGCGTGAAGATATTGTCCTGGAGACAGACAAATTGATGTCAACAGTTCTGAAGGCCGATAATCCAACCGCATATAAGGAGTTTTTAAGCGAGGATGTCCGCTTTTTGTTCCCTTGGACCAGTCCGATGGAAGGAAAGGCCACAATGATGGCTTATCTCAAAAAACAACGGATGACGATAGAAACAGTACCCGAAGAAGTAAGACGTTCGTATAGTGGTGATTTTGCCTATACAAAAGGAACTGCAACGGTGCGACAAAAGGATAAGGTGGTGAAGTATAATTATATTCGTATCTGGCAACTGAGCGAATTGGCGAAGGATGATGTGAAGAAAGCGAACTGGAATATTCTGATCGAGATGATGTTTGAGAAATAACATGACGATTGCAAAATAAAAAAGGGCTTGAATATATACTATTCAAGCCCTTTTTTTATAGGATAAGTGTGTTGTACACTTATTGTTTTTTCCATTTTTTCAATCCTTCACTCTGACCAAAGTCATCACTGATATTGATGTAAGTGGTCTTCAATTTATCATCGAACCATTTGCTCAGATTACGATTGGTTTTATCCTGAACGGCGGCCTCTTTGATCTTTGTGAAATCCTCATCCAAATTTGCTTTGTGCGGTGGGATACGTGTTTTTAAGTAATTGAAACGGTAGCCTACATCGCCCATTTTGTCTGTAAATTGCTCTGGTTTGGAGTATTCTCCTGGTTTTAGTGGATCAATTGCTGTAAATACTGATTTCTCCAAGCCATCCATAGGAATTACGGTTGTGCGGCTTGAGCCTTCTTGATTTAAGATCATACCACCATTGAATTTACTTTCCTCTGCATCTGAATAATTTGTAGCGGCATGATAGAAATCCATTTTTTTGTCAACAACCAGTTTATAGATACTGTCCAATTTATTTTTTGTTCGTTCCAACGCTGCTGGCCCAGGATTGATCTTCATCAGGATATGGCGTGTGTGTACCTCTTCGCCACGTCTTTCCAACACCTGAATAATATGAAAACCATATTTGGATTCTACAATAGGTGAAATTTCTCCCGGTTTTGATTTAAAAGCCATCGCAGAGAATTCCTTTACGTAGTTGTCACGTGTACCGAAACCTAAATCACCACCATAAGGGGCAGATCCAGGATCTTGCGAGTATATACGAGCCATTGTACCAAAGTCCGAGCCATCTACAATCTGTTTGCGTATACCTTCAATCTTCTCTCGCTGTTCCTTTTTCTCTGCATCGGTCAATTTGGGCATCATGACAATTTCACCGATTTCTACCTCAGTATTGAAGTAAGGCAGACTGTCTTTATTCAAGCCTTCAAAATAACGCTTTACTTCCAACGGAGTTACATCTATTTTGGAAACGATGTTTTGTCTCATTTTCTGCGCTTTTAATTGTTCGAAAACACTCGGGCGCATTTCTTCTTTGTATTGCAATAATGAGCGGTTGAGGAATTTTTCAAGACGTTCTTGCCCCCCTGCCTGTTGGGACATATGGCGCAGACGTGCATTGAGGTTGTCATCAACTTCGGTCTCGGTTACATCGATGGAGTCAATTACGGCTTGTTGAGATAATAATTTTTGGACAATTAACTGTTCCAATATACCATCTTTATAGTTTTCATCTGGTTTATTCCCTTGCGCTAACCATTGAGAATATTGCATATCCACGTCGGACTGTAAGATAATGCCCGATCCAACCGTTGCTACAACGCGATCAATAACTTGACGTTGCGCAAGACTGGCCTGAATTGATGCAAACAGCAATAAAAACAATATATAAATGTTTTTTTTCATCCGTATAAATTATTTATGATATTTATGAGTGATCTTCATGTGTATAAATGAACTCGTTTCACTCGGTTATTTGTTCATCATTTATTTTTTTGTCACAAGCATTCACGCTGCCTTCGGCGGTATGCGTAGTAATTGTGTTCAATATATACTTTTTTGAACAACAGCACAAAATTATCAGATTATATGAATTATTCGTACTTTTATTTAACAATATTTTTGTATTCCCAATATTTTAAATGGGTGATTTTAGAATTGTTAAAATTGATGTGCTAAAATACGCATTTGCCTATTAGAAAGGACGGTTTTAACCAAATTTAACAAGTCTATTGACGATATTTACACCTGTAAAATGGAGGGGTTTTAGATCCTCACACGGAGGAATGAATTAGGGAATTTAATTGGAGTCCCCGTATAATTTAGCAACAAACTTGATGTAACGGTCTCATTCAACAAATGAGTAGCTACATCTATAAAATAATTTCAATGAAAAAAGCATTTATTTATTTGATGACAATTTTACCTCTGGCTAGTTTTGCGCAACAGATTCCCATGTTTGTGGGCACTTATACGAGCAAAACCGCGAGTAAGGGCATCTATATTTATAATTTTGATGTTAAAACTGGTGAAACAACCTTGTCGAGCACGCAAGAAAGTAAAGATCCATCCTTTTTAGCGCGAAATAATAACTTTATTTATGCCGTTAATGAGGTTCCAAATCAAGAGGGGACTGTTTCTGCCTATTCTTTTAAGGACGGCCATTTAACTTTTCTAAACTCACTTCCTTCCGGAGGAGAGTCGCCTTGTTTTGTTGAAGTTCATCCTAAAGGTAGCTTGCTCGCTGTGGCAAATTATACAGGCGGTTCTGCAGCGCTGTTTGATTTAGAAAGTAATGGTGTTTTAATCAAAAGAGCACGTTTAATACAACACGAGGGCAAGGGTGTGGACCCCGTACGCCAAGAAAAGCCACATGTACATTCTACTTTTTTCTCCAATAAAGGGGATAAGTTGTACGTCCAAGATCTTGGTTTGGATGAGATTTCTATTTATCCGGTGAATAAAACGGGAAATGCATATAGTCTTGCAGATGAATCAGAAGATATCTTTACACCAGCAGGAGGGGGACCGCGTCATATCGTGTTTGATAAGAAAGAGAAATTCCTGTATGTCGTATTGGAAATGACCGGTCAAATTGCATCGTATAAGAAAGATGGTGATGCATGGATGTATCAAAGTACTTTTGATATTAACCCCGAAGGTTTTAAAGGAAGTAACGGCGGTGCTGATATGAAGATCTCTGCTGATGGAAAATTCCTATATGCGACCAACCGCGGCGATGCCAATACGATTGCTACTTTTTCGGTAGAGAAGGATGGGGAATTGAAGAAAATAGCGAATCTTTCAGTAAAAGGTAAAGGTCCGCGTAATTTCAACCTTTCTCCGGATGGGAAATATCTTTTGGTCGCCAATCAATATACCAACAACATTGTTTTGTTTAGCCGGGATGCTAAAACGGGTTTGTTGACAGATACTGGAAAAGAAATTACTGTACCAGCACCAGTTTGCATTATCTTCTAATCCAGAAAAGAAGTTCGAATAAGACAAGAAGATCTTTAGGAAAAACCGTATGGGCTTTTCTTAAAAATCTTCTTTTCTACAATCTAATTTACCTTCCTTTTCAAGGTCATTTAAGGTGGTTCCCTTCCATGTTTTTACCCGCTGTATATAGGCAGCTCTGCCAATCATGTGTGCTGCAACTGGAGCCGTTAGGATCAGAAAAAATCCAATAGCTATAGCCTTGGTCGTTACGGATACATCCGGGAAGGTCATTGCCGCACAGATAAGTAAAAGTCCCACACCCAGCGTTGCCGCTTTTACCGTAACCGAAAGACGTAAATAAAAATCGGGCATCCGTAGGATGCCTATTGAAGCAAACAATATGGCAAGCGCCCCAATAGTGCTGAGTATAGCTAGAGTAATATCAATCATCTTTGCTTTGTTTTTCTAAATAAAATGAAAATGCGATCGTACCAAGAAATGCGATAAGCGCCAAGATCATGGCAATGTCTAAAAACACTTCCTGCGAAGTTCGTATACTATAAACGGTAATAATGCCAATTCCGATGGTGATAATAAGATCTAGGGCAATAACACGATCAAATATCTGGGGACCTTTATACAGACGAATAAAAGCCAGTATGACTGAGATAGTCAAGATCGGAAGGATCACATAATCAAAATAGCTATTTAAAGTCATCTTAAGAGTTCTAAAAGTCTTCGTTCAACATTATTTTTAAGGGTAGAAACAAACTGTTCCTTGCTTTTCATGTACATGACGTGAATAAAGAGCGTTTTTTTATCTTCACTTACGTCGAGGATAAGTGTGCCAGGTGTCAACGAGATAAAGGTTGAAAGCAGGTTAATTTCCAAATCGGTTTTTGCATCCATGGGATACTTGACAATCGCAGGTTTGATAAAAAACTTGGGGGTTATCACGTCGTAGGCAACCTGTACATTGGCAACAATCATTTCCCACAGGAAAAAAAGAATAAAACTCAATGTTTTGGGGACCCGGTAAAAGTAGCGTTGGTCCACCTCATTCCTGTTCATAAGCCAGAGGATACCAAATCCCAGCATAAAGCCGAATAGGAAGTTGGTGTAATACATCGATCCCGTCAATGCGACCCAGATAAAGGATAACATGAGGTTCATTAAAAACTGTTTTATCATATCATTTCTGCCCTCCTAATACAGCGTTTATGTAAGGTGATGTGTCCAATAATTGTGTAGCGATCTGATCCGCGACATGGATAATCGCTTCAGCGTTGAGTCCGATATACAGGGACGCAGATGCCAAAATAACAACAGGCAGTATGAGCATTGTTCTTTTATAGCCGATCATACCCGCAAATTTGTCCTCAATGATTTCCGGATCAGGCGCATCTTTCCAGAATACCTGCGCCCACATTTTGGCGATGACAAACAAGGTGATAAAACTGCCGATAATCAGGGCTCCCGCGAAAGCATATTTTTCTAACTGGAAAGCGTCTTTGAAAAGATATATTTTTGGCCAGAAGCCCGATAGTGGTGGAATGCCCACCAGTGAAAAAAGAACAATGGCAAAAAGTAATGAAATCTTTGGGTATTGGGCATAAATTCCGCCCAGTTTAGTCATATCCATGGTGCCGCGGAGTTGCCGTATAACGCCAGCGATGAGGAATAAATTCGTTTTGACCATGATATCATGGATCAGATAGAATACTGCCCCCAATAAAGCCCATTTGCTATATAAGCCCAATCCGCCAATCATAAAACCAATATGACAAACGATCAAATAAGAAAACAACCTCCGGATATTGGTTTTGATCAGTGCGCCAAAAGCACCCGTCAGAATAGTCAATATGGCTAAGACGATAAGCAGTTCCTTGGTAAAATGATTGGGAATAAATAGTAAGGAAAATACCCTGAACAAGGCGTAAATCCCAACCTTGGTCAATAAGCCTCCAAATGTTGCTGCTACGGCCGAAGGTGGCGTATGGTAAGAGGACGGTAACCAGAAATAGAGTGGAAATACGGCGGATTTAATCCCGAAACCGATCAGGAAAAATGTCGCTGTAATTTCTACTAAAGCCTGATTTTGTATTTTAGGAATACGCAGGGCCAGGTCGGCCATGTTTAACGAGCCTGAAATACCATAAAGTATACCTATTCCTGTTAAGAAAAATGTGGAAGCCAGGATATTCATGGCCATATATTTTACAGCTCCTTCCAACTGGGATTTTCTACCCCCTAAGGTCATGAGTACAAAAGACGAAATAATAATGACTTCAAACCATACGTACAGGTTGAAGATGTCACCTGTCAGAAAGGCGCCGTTAAGTCCCATCATCAAGAAGTGAAAGATCGGGAAATAACCATAGAGGATGCGCTGACGCCCCACACCGACACAGGAAAAGATGGAGACCGCCAGACCTGCTATAGAAGTCAGGAGAACAAGGGTACTGCTGAATAGATCGGCAACAAAAACGATCCCAAAAGGAGCTTTCCAATTCGCTGCATTCATGGTCAAAATACCATCATCATAAACCTTGAAGAATAGTTTAAAGGCAAGAATAAGTGCGAGCAAGCTTCCGCCAACGCTCAGAAAACGTTGTGCAGTGGATTTGCGCCACAACATCAGTTGGACAATAGCAATAAATAAATGCACGATGATCGTGGCAATAATGTGGTTGTCTATCATATATCTTCTTCCTCAGGCGTGTTCAAATCATCCAGATCATCTGTCCCCAGCAATGCATATACACGCTTGAGTAAAACGATGGCAAAGGAGGTTAGGCCAAAGCTGATCACGATGGCCGTTAAAATAAGTGCTTGCGGAATCGGGTCCGCATAAATATCGGTGAATACCTTCAGATCGGGTCCAATGATGGGTGGTTTACCTTTAATAATATTTCCCAATAAGAAGATCAATATATTGGTACCATTGCCCAGTAACATAATCCCTAACAACAATTTCACCATGCTTCGACGCAAGATGAGGTATATTCCGGCAGCATAAAGGATGCCGATCAATAGCACGAGTATCAGTTCCATTATTCTTCTTCTTCAGTAGTTAAAGCAATTGTAAATAAAATTGTCAGGACGACACCGATGACAACAAAGTATACACCAAGGTCAAAAAATAAGGCGGTTCCTATCATCCCGATAACGGGAATTTTCTCTTCCAGCCAAAGCCCGGTCATGACAGGGTAGCCAAAAAATGCAGGTAGGAACATACTGATGGCCGAAATCCCCAATCCAATGGGGATGAGTGACAGGGGTTTGTACTGAATCAATTTCATGGTATTTTGAGGGCCAAAGGCAAAACTATGCAGCACAAAGGCAATCGAAGCAACCAAGCCGCCAACGAAACCTCCGCCGGGGTAATAATGCCCCCTGAGTAGAAGGAACACCGAGAAAAGTAAGAGTATCGGTAATAAATACCGCGTAGCGGTCTGTAATATTGTACTGTTCATTTGTTACTATTTAGCAAGGAGTTATCAGCTCATTTGTGCATAACCTTTATCAATCATTATTCTTTATCAGAGGATTTTAAACGTAATTTTAATAAGCTATATACCCCTAATGCAGCAATACTCAATACTACAATTTCAAACATGGTGTCAAAACCTCTGAAATCCACAAGTATTACATTGACGACATTTTTTCCTTTAGCAAGCACATAAGCATAATCGCCATAGAAATCACTGATATTGGTTGTCGTTGGTTCATGGAGTACACGGAGTGCGACCATGGATAGCAAAATTCCAAAAACGATAGCGACCACGGCGTCGCGAATGATGGTGCGTCGGTTGGCCAAATTCAGAAAAGAAGGGAGCTTAAAGAGTACCAATACGAAGAGTACCACCGTGAGTGTATCAATGGTGAATTGCGTCATCGCTAGATCTGGGGCACTGTAAAACACGAAAATAAGACATATGGCATAACCTACAACACTGGTGGCTACTACGGCTGTTAAACGGGATGAGGTGCGGATGGTGAGTACAATGGCGCCGATCAAAATGCAGACTGTGGTGACTTCGTAGAAACTCACTGGAGATAAGGTTTCCCATTTGATATGGAGTGGTCCCCCCAGGTATAACTGGTAGGCGATCAATAATTCGGCAAATAAGATAATTTTCAATAGATACGAACGCAAATAGCCGTTGTGCATTTTGTTGGTGAAGAAAGCGGAGAACAAAACAATTTCCTGCGCACATAATTGAATGATATATTCAGGAGAAATCTTATTGAAATTTGCAATCCAAGCCAATTTTTTCTCGCTGGGCCTGTTTGTGAAGTAAAGTAACGTACCAGCGGCAATTGTAATAGCGCTTAACAGCAGGATTAAATTAAAGCCATGCCAGATTTTCAGATGAAATGTTTCGGGTTTTGCGAGTATACTTGTTGCGGTAGGTCCAGCAATCCATTCGCCGACAAGTCCTGGGATGCACCCAAAGACAACTCCTAATATAGCTAAAAGTAGAGGTGGGATCCACATGGCTTTATAGGGCAGGTGGATTGTATTAAATTGCTCGGGTAGCTTACCCACAAAAGGTTTGATGCCGGCCATAAATCCAGCAGAGACCAAGAGTATATTTGTTACTACTGCAGCGACGGTCAAATAGAGAAATAAATCGGGTGTGGCATGTAGTGTTGCCTCGTAAATCAGATCCTTTCCAATAAATCCAAATGTAAGTGGAATACCTGCACTGGAAAGTGCCGCTAGGAAACCTGCGATAGCGACAGGCATTAATACCTTGCGTAGCCCCCGCAAGACTGTAAGATCCCGCGTTCCCGTTTCATGGTCTATAATCCCCGTAATCAAGAATAATGCGGCTTTATATAGGGCATGTACGAGTATAAAGACACTTGCAGCGATAATGGCATCGTTGGAACCGAGTCCCAATAAGAAAACCAAAATACCGAGGGCGGATATGGTTGAATAAGCGAGTACTCCCTTGAGGTCTGTTCTGAAAAGCGAATGGAATGCGGCATAAAGCATCGTGAGGCCACCAATGGCCATGAGGGAATACATCCAGATCGGGTTGCCCCCTAGTGTCGGTGAAAAACGGGCCAAAAGGTAGATTCCGGCCTTTACCATGGTTGCCGAATGTAAGTAGGCTGACACAGGTGTTGGCGCCTTCATAGCACCGGGTAACCAAAAATGGAAAGGGAATTGTGCTGATTTCGTAATCGCTCCAAGTGCTACGAGGCCAAAGACTAGGGGAAAGAGTGGATGTTGCTGAATGATTGATACTTTGCCGATGAGTGCTGTAATATGATAAGTGCCAGCAATATTACCCAGCAAAATAAAACCTGCCAGTAGAAAAAAACCACCCAACCCAGTAATGGATAGTGCTGTCAGTGCGCTTTTGCGTGAATCGTTGTTGTCATTATTAAATCCAATGAGAAAAAATGAGCTGATCGAGGTCAGTTCCCAGAAGATAAACAACAGTAACATGTTGTCCGACAGCACAAGCCCCAGCATAGCCGACATAAAAAGGCAGAGGTAGCCAAAGAATCGATCGATATAACGATGACCTTTGAGATAGGCATTCGCGTAAAAGAATATACAGGATCCGATCCCAGTAATCAATAAGGCGAAAAGTAGTGACAGTCCATCTAATTTAAAATCCAGATTGATGCCTAAGGAGGGAACCCACGACGTTGATTGTACGAAATAGGAGCCTTGACCAATAGGTACAATATATTGGGCAAAGTATAGAAATAGAAGTACCGGTAAGAATGCGAGAATAAAACCCCATTTGGTTTTTAGGAATCGACCAAATGGAACAATAAGGCTCGATGATATTAGTCCTGACAGAACAGTAAATAGCATGTAGTCTTTGTTTTAATTTTTAACCTTCTACATTTCATCGTTGCCAACGCTTATATGGCGATGAAGGTTTTTTGAAAGTTTACAATATAGTAAAAAAAAGCGAAAAAATGCTAGTTTTTGACCGTTTTTCCTCTATATAAATGATAAAAGCAGGGATTTTGTTTTGTTTTTCGAAAAAAAACTAAACTAGTTTAGCAATCTAGAGATGAATAAATTCGGGTTTAGAATTATTATTTGGGATTGACAAAAAAAAAGAGCATTTTTACGATACAATTATTAAACATCCTCAATTGGATGTGTTTTTTACCCTAAATAATCTCATCTATAAAAATAATAGAATCAGAGTGTGGAAGAGATCTAACTATGCAGAAAGAAGAAGTATTGTTTAAGACACACTATAATGGACTTTGCCATTTTGCTTGGAAGATTGTTGGTGACCTTTCTCTAGCAGAAGATCTGGTACAAGACTCTTTTATTGCTTATTTCAAAAATACTGATCATGTCAGTGATAATGAGATTGCAATAAAGAACTATCTCTATAGTTCTGTGCGTTTCGCTTGTTATAATCATATCCGTCATGAAAAGGTCCGTCAAAAATATTGGAATGTTGTAGGTTTTACCGAAGAAGATAATACTGCGCTTGAATTGAATATGATTCACAGTGAGGTCATTCAGGAAATATATAAAATTATTGAGGAAATGCCTTTCGCCTGTCAACAAGTTTTTCGGCTTGGTTATCTTGAAGGTTTATCCAATCTTGAAATTACACGGGAGCTGCAAATTAGTATCAATACAGTAAAAACACAAAAGCAACGCGGCATGAAAATGTTGCTCAAACGTTTGAATCCCGAGTTTATACCCCTTATTATATTTTTATTAAAAAATATTTAAATTCTTGTCACCCTTTTCTTCGTCTTAAGTTTCTTTATGGTAATTGATGAAAGAAAACACAAGACATATCACTGATTTAATACAGAAATTCCTTTGTGGTCAATTGACAGCAGAGGAACAAGTGCAGCTTGATGAATGGCTCAATGCCAGTTCACAAAATAAGCAGCTTTTAGAGTCCTTCCGAAAAGCGGAAAATATAGCAGAAGATTTAGCCGTTATTCGGCAGTTGGATGTAAATCAAGCATGGGAGCGGTTGAAAAGTAAAGAATCTAACAGCGCGAGATCTTTTCGGAAATGGTCCTTAAGCATTGCAGCATCTATTGTATTCTTGTTAGGTGGTTTTCTATTATGGAAAGGTGATTTTACCTCATTCTTTTCGGGTGATAAAAGTGTAATAGTTTCAAAAAAGCAAGATATTGCTCCGGCAACAAGTGGTGCAGTATTAGTCTTGGCTGATGGCTCCAGGCTCTCTTTGGATAGTGATTCCACTAAAACCTTGACTAAAAACAATAATCTGATCGGGAATAGCAATGAGTTGATCGTTAAGGAAATAGATCAAACGATCCCATTGCAATACAACTCATTGATTGTTCCAAAAGCAAGTTTCTATAAGATGACTTTGGCTGATGGAACAAAAGTTTGGGTGAATGCGCTATCTCAATTGAAATTTCCTGCGCAGTTTTCACCGAAAGAACGTAGAGTCTTTTTGGATGGAGAAGCCTATTTCGAGGTTGCCCCCAAGTCAGATCAACCTTTTATTGTGGAATCGAAAGGTAATGAAATTAAAGTGCTCGGAACGCATTTTAATATTAATTCTTATTCGGATCATGTTCGAACAACTTTAGCAGAGGGGAGAGTGGAGGTACGTCAACATGATCAACGGGTGGAATTATTTCCTGGTGAATATGCTTCTTCTTTTAAAGACAACTTAGTTAAGGGAAAAGCAGATCTGGCCCATGATCTTGCTTGGCACAACAATGAATTTTATTTCAAAAAGGAAACGATAACGAATATAGCACATCAATTATCACGTTGGTATGATCTAGATGTTACCTTCCGAGGTGATGTGCAGCTGGACAAAGAGTATACCGGAAGTATTGAGCGTGATGTAAAATTGTCTCAAGTATTGGAGATGTTATCCTATGTCAGTAACCTAAAATTTGAAGTAGAAGGTAATAAATTGATTATTGCTACCAAAAGTTAAGGACTAACAATTTATAAAAAAGAAAATAGCGCGCCTATGATAAAATAATACATCAAAAGCAATGACCTAAAAAAGAGAACAGGAATGTTGCAGCATCCCTGTTCAGAAAAAGATGCGATCATCAGGTCCTAAATCTAAAAATGAACAATTAAATCCCAATTAACCACAAAGTGTAAATGTATGAATAACTTACCACTTAGCAAAAGGTGGTCCTTGATCCCTCAAGACCCACGATTTTGCAAACCATTACGTATTATGAAAATTAGTACATGTCTTCTATTCGCATTTGTAACTGGCGTACATGCAAAGAGCACGGCGCAAAAAGTTACGTTAAATATGCGCAATGCCCGCATTGAAGAAGCGCTCTCTGCCATCTCCAAGCAGTCCCATCTACGTGTACTGTATAGTGAAAACCTGAATACTAAGGCCCGGATTTCAGTGAACCTTAAGGATGCGTCCGTTGAGGAAGCATTGAATGCTGTATTGAAAAGCAATAATATTGAATACAAGATTATTGCCAATACCATTTCGGTCAATAGTAATTCAAAGAATATTAGTCTGACGGTTCCATTGGTCATACAGCAATCGGTTTCAGGTACCGTCACTGATAAAAATGGAAAGGGATTAAGTGGCGCTACTGTAACCGTAAAGGGAACTTCTATTTCGACGCAAACAGATGATTCAGGGCACTTTAGGATTAATGCCTCTTCGTCTGCAGTTTTGGTCGTTCGGTATGTCGGGTTTGGAACCAGGGAAATTTCCATGGCTGGTAAGTCAACTGTAAATGTTGTACTTACAGCTAATGATCAAAAATTGGATGAAGTCAATGTAGTTGCCACCGGTTATCAAAATTTGGATCGTAAATTATTCACAGGCGCATCATCGAAGATTGATGCGAAAGAAGCTGAACGTGCGGGGGTTCCGGATATTTCTCGTATGTTGGAGGGACAAGCAGCGGGTGTTTCTGTTCAGAACGTGTCTGGTACTTTTGGTGCGGCTCCCAAAATTCGGGTCCGCGGGGCCACTTCTTTAACAGGTGATAATAAGCCATTATGGGTAATTGACGGTGTCATCCTGGATGAGGCGGTCAATATCTCCAATGAGGCATTGTCAACAGGGGATGCAAATACGCTATTAGGTTCTTCTGTAGCAGGTTTAAATCCAGATGATATTGAGTCGATCACTGTATTGAAAGATGCTGCTGCCACAGCCATGTATGGTGCTGCTGCAATGAACGGTGTTGTGGTCGTAAATACGAAAAGGGGACGTAATACAGATGGTGTTGTCAATTTTAATTATTCAGGAAACTTCACCACCTATATCAAGCCTAATTACAACCAATTTGATATCATGAACTCAGCGGAGCAGATGCAATTGATCATTGATATGGAAAACAAAGGCTATTTAAATCATTCACAGGTTTCTCGTTCCCCAACTGGAGGTGTCTTTAACAAGATGTATAATCTGATGTACGATTATGATCCTTCTACTGATTCGTATGCTTTGCGCAATGATGCTCCCTCTCGGTATCAATTTTTGCAGCGCTATACCAATGCGAATACAGATTGGTTTGACTTACTTTTTAAGCAGTCCCTTGTTCACGATCACTCCCTAAGTATGTCTACAGGGACGGCTAAAAGCCAGACCTATGCATCTACTAGTTTTATGAATGATTCTGGTTTTACGTTGGGGAACTCTGCGAAGCGTTTTACTGCGAATGTCCGTAATAATTATAAAATCAATGATAAATTGAGTACCGAATTTATCTTCCAAAGTAATATTAGGGATCAGCGTACTCCAGGAACATTAAATAGAGTTTCGGATGCTGTGTATGGTAGCTATTCTCGTGATTTTGATATTAACCCATACTCTTATTCGCTAAATACGAGCCGTATCATAACCGCTTACGATGAAAATGGAAAACTTGAGTATTTTAATAGAGATTACGCACCATTCAATATCCTTAATGAACTCGATAATAATTATATCAAGTTAAAATTGATGGATATTAAGGTTCAAGCTGGTATAACGTATAAGATTTTACCTTCCCTGACTTATTCTGCGAATGGGATGTATCGTTATTACAATTCCGAAAGACAGCATATGATCACAGAAAATGCGAATCTTTCCAAAGCATATCGAGCAAACCAGGATCAAACAGTAAATGCGGGAAACAGGTTTTTGTACGCGGATCCAGATTTCCCCAATACGGATAAATATGTGATATTGCCCAATGGAGGATTCTTTAACGTTGCCAATAATAATATGATCAGTTATTATATGCGCCACAATTTGGAATACAACCAAAAATGGAATGATCATACATTAAATTTATTTGGAACCTACGAGCTTCAGTATGCGGACAAACAAAATCATGATTTTAATGGTCCAGGAATAGAATATGGCAATGGAAATTTAGTAATGCCTACCTATCGCTATTACAAGTATGCGATTGAAAGTGGCAACGTTCCTTTTTCAATGGCTTATAATTATGATCGAAAATTGGCCTATGCACTTCGAGGTGCTTATAATTATAAGGATAAGTATTCATTTAACTTTACGACACGGTATGATGGCTCAAATAAAATGGGACATTCTAATGTAGCTCGCTGGTTGCCTACCTGGAATTTATCGGGAGCATGGGACATTGACCAGGAAAATTTTTTCAACCGTGAAAATAAAGTTCTCTCTTCAGCACGCTTAAGAGCAACTTATGGTCTTGTGGCAAATATGGGGAATGCGTCAAACTCCTCTGCTGTATTTTATAATGCGGTGGCATATCGACCTTACGAATCGGAGAAAGAAGGTAAAATTAATATTGACGGTTTAGAAAATTCAGAATTGACTTGGGAAAAGATGTACGAATTGAATATTGGTACTGACCTAAGCTTTTTAAATCGTCGAATTGATTTGAACTTTGATTATTATAGAAGAAACATTTTCGATTTGATTGGGCCTATTCGAACATCGGGTATTGGAGGTCAGTTCGAAAAACTGGGTAACTATGCGGATATGAAGGGGCATGGTGTTGACATTCAACTAGGCGGATATCCTTTTAAAGATCCGCAAGGTTTTACTTGGCGGACCCAGTTTACGCTAGGCTTTAATAAAACAGAAATTACAAAACTTGATGTGACACGTAACATCTGGAATTTAGTTTCTGCTGAAGGTGGAGCTAAATTAGGAAAGCCACATCGTGGATTGTATTCTATCGATTTCGATAAGCTTAACGCAAGAGGTGGGTACCCTATGTTTATCGGTACTGACGGGACACCAGGTGCTACGTATTTTTGGCTGCAGGACAATGAAACTGATTTCTTAAAATATGAAGGCCCTGTAGACCCTACAATAGCGGGTGGATATTATAACCGATTAGAGTATAAAAATTTCAGTTTGTCCTTTTTAATGAAATTTGCTTTTGGTAATAAGGTTCGTCTGCAACCTAGTTATTCCTCATCTTATTTGGATATGTATAATGTATCGAAGGATTTGATCAATAGGTTTTTATATCGTGGTGATGAGTATCTAACGGTGATTCCCTCGACTTTGGATCCGTTGTCGGCAGAATTCGATGTTAAGAATGCTTTGGAAGAAAGAAATGCGGCAAACTATACGTACAATGCTTACAACTATTCATCCGAGCGTGTGGCGAAAGGCGACTATATTCGTTTGTCACAAATTTCTATTGGATACAATGTTCCAAAAGAATTGGTTTCACGTATTAAGTTCAGAACGGCACAGTTTAATCTTGTAGGGAATAATTTATGGTTATTATACTCAGATAAGAAGTTAAACGGAGTCGATCCGGAGTTTTATAGTAATGGTGGAGTTGCTCTTCCTGTGCCAAAACAAATTACGTTATCTGTGAAGTTGGGATTCTAAAAATATAAATCATGAAATTAAATACTATCAAATATATTCTTTTATCCTCTGCTTTTTTGTTCAGCGGATGTAGCAAGTATCTTGATCAAGAGCCTGATATGCGTGCTCAAATCAATACTGTAGATAAAGTTAAGCGATTGATTGCTTCCGCCTATCCTGGCCGAAATTCTTTGGCTATGGCTGAAACGTATTCGGACAATGTCGAAGACAAAGGTGTTGGCGATTTGTATCAACCGGTTCCTGCTCTTTATGAGTGGAAAGATATTATCGGCGATGATACGGATTCTCCAACCGCTTATTGGAATTCATGTTATGAGGCAATTGCAGCAGCTAATCATGCACTGGATGCTATTGAGAAGAATGATTTTGGCGCTGATGTTTTGCCTTATAAAGGCGAAGCACTTGTTGCTCGTGCTTATTGTCATTTTATGCTTGCCAACTATTTTGCAAAAGTATATGACCCAAAATCGGAAGCTAGTAATGATTCGCCAGGTGTACCTTATGTGAAAGAACCTGAAACGGTACTTATAAAAAAATATGATAGAGGAACCGTTAAATCGACTTATGATAATATTCGTCAGGATCTGGAAGAAGGATTAGCGTTATTAGACAAAGGAAAAGGACTTTGGGATGTCCCTAAATATCACTTTACACCTGAAGCGGCTCATGCTTTTGCTACACGTTTTTACTCGTTTACAGGAGAATGGCAAAAAGTAGTGGATAATGCCAACAAGATCTTCGGAGGTAATTTTACGGGTAAATTAATCCCTTATAATTCCACTTTCAAAACATTAGGGTTTGAGTCTGTGCGGACGGAATTTGCTAAAGCCGAACAGCCCTATAACTTATTAATTAATGAAACTTATAGCGGCTACCAAAGATGGTGGAATAATCGTTATGCGATGGGTATAAATGTATTCCAGAACATTTATAATGGCATGACGGCTGCTGGGGCTAAGCTGTATAACTTTGGGGTAAGTTATGGATCACCACATTATACAACTTATCTGTGGAAAGAGTTTTGGTATGTGACCAATCCAACTGCAAATACAGGTTTTCCGATGTTAATGGTGCCCGTATTGATTACAGATGAGGCTTTGTTGAATCGAGCAGAAGCATATGCTGAATTGGGAAATACCAATAGTGCTTTGGCAGATCTTAATTTGTTTGCCAGCAATAGAATTAATAATTATAATCCCAATACGCATGCGGTTACTGTTGCAAAATCCAAGGACTTTTTCAAAGTAGCTACTGAAAAAGAGGCATTGATTGAAACAACATTACAGTTTAAGCAAATTGGATTTATGTCGATGGGTCTTCGTTGGTTTGATATTATACGTAAAGGTCTAACCGTAAAGCATAATATAATTGGGAATGATCAACGTGAAACACTCAATGAACTTAAGCCTGACGATCTGAGGAGAGTGTTTCAAATTCCTCAAGAGGCAAAATTAGCAGGTATCGAACTAAACCCAAGATAAATCATGAAAACAATTGTTAAAATATTTACAGGAGTTAGTCTGATCGGATTGATCTTTTCCTGCAATAAAGAAGATAAACTAAATTATACACTCAAGAACTACGATACATTTGTACCTGGGGCTATTGACGAATGGATTACTAAAAATCTAACAGATCCCTATAATATTGAGGTGGTCTATCGTTATCAGCGCAATATGCACGATGTAAACAAAAATATATCTCCAGCGGATGAATCGAAAGTGATTCCGCAAATGGATATTGTCAAAAAGGGTTTTTTGGATGTGTACAATAAAATTGGGGGAGCAACCTTTATCAAAACTTATACCCCAAAACAATTTGCATTATTTGGCTCCGGAGATTATGATCCAGATGGTTCCGTAAAAGGAGGAACAGCTGATGGTGGTCGTAGGATTACTTTATATGGGTTGAATGGCCTAAATGAAAATAATCCCAATTCAGTAATTGGTAATTTGCAAGTGATCCATCATGAATTTACCCACATATTAAATCAAACACGATTTATACCAGTTGATTTTGAAAAAGTATGTGTTGGTGATTATTATTCCAATTGGACTGCGCAAGAAAATGATGAACCAACAGCAAGAGCATTGGGTTTTATCTCTCCATATTCTCGAAAATCTGTAGGTGAAGATTTTGCGGAGACGCTTTCCCATTTAATCGTGAAAGGACAGTTATTCTATGATAGTTATGCCTATGAATCCGGTAAGACAGCTTATCCCAAATTTGGAAAGAAAGAGACTATTGTCAGGGATTATATGATCAAGCATTTTAATATTGATGTGACGCAGTTGCAAATGGAATTTCAGCGGGTGATGGAAGAACAGTATAAAAGTACAGCATATAAATTTCCGACTTTAATCGCGAGAAACCAAGTCGGTTGGTTGGATTGGGATATTCGTAATAGCTGGTCGATCAGTAAACCAGTTTCTGCTAAGCAAAAAGAAGTGTTAAATCCGATCCTCGATGGCTTGGGAGGTTATACTACAAAGTCATTGCAGTTCAGATTGATGTCATCCAATAAAGCCACAATATATATCACCTTTGGGGATAATTCAAATACATGGGCTGCAGCGTATGATTTTTCAATCACTAAAAGTGCCAATGATACCTTTGTTTTTGAACTATCGGAAGAGCAGGGCGAGGAAAATCCATTTGATGAGAATGCGTACGAATATGCAAAAATAAGTTGGATTGCTAGCGATGTACAGCCTTTAATTAATTATTTGGGAAATACAAGTTTTAACTTGGACTGGTATACTCCATTGAAAGACGTTATACCACAGGAATATCTAAAATTTATAAATTTTAAGGATAGCAAAGATTCAAAAGCGATTATGCTGGGTCAAATAACTCCAAGAAAATATTAGTATGAAAAAAATATTTTATTTTATATGTTTTGTATTACTAGCGATGAGTTGTACAAAACCAAAAGAAGTCGAGCTGGAATTGGGGGCTGATCCTGACTCCCGTATTTCTGATACACTTTCCTATGTAAGAAAAACATTAGTGGAAGCACCCTATGGATGGAAAGCAAGTTTGACGACAGAGTATTCTGGTGGATATGGGTTTTATATGGAATTTGGGAACAATGATCGTTTAAAAATGGTTGCAGATTTGAACGATAACACCGCATCGGTGCCTAAAGAATCGACTTACCGTATTCGTCAAATTATGGCTGCTACATTATCTTTTGATACATATACTTACTTGACAATGTTGCAAGATCCGACCCCTAGTACCTTCGGCGGACAAGCTGGAAAGGGTATGGGGAGTGATGTAGAGTTTGACTACGTAAAAACTCATGGTGATACTTTGTTTTTTGAAGGTCGAAAATTTCAAAAACCGCTAAAGTTAGTAAAAGCAACTAAGATAGAACAAGAATCTTATATGGGCGGGGGGTATGAAGAAGCCGTAAATAAATTTAAAAACTATTTTGCGAATAATCCCTTTTCGAAGCTTAGCATCGGTGAGACACAATTCGAATTTGGATTTGATTACAAAGGTAAATCGACCACTTTGGAAGCCAGAAACTCTGATGGTAGCTTTTCCACTTTGGATGCTGCTGTTTTTGCTTTTACTCTGAATGGAATTGAATTTGTTCAAGGTCTTCCTTATAAGGGCGTAATTTTGAAAGAGCTCGTTTGGGAAGGTAGTAGCTTAATAGCAGTTGATAAAAATGGAAAAAAATATTCAGTCAACAAAAGTAATGCTCCCTTTAGGCAGTTGTATGAAGTGATAGGTACGAAATATTCTGAATTGGTAAGTGATTACAAAAGCTATCTTCCCGGAACTTCTGCAGATGGTTTGACGATTTTAAAACGTTTTCATGATGGACTGGGAAATGGAGCTACAGGATTTTATTTTAATTATGGCTACATGGATTTGAATTGGGAAAAAGATAAGGGGATTGTAACTTTGATTGGATTCTGTAGTCAAAACGGTGGTACAAGTGGTTGGGAAACAAAAATTGTCTATGATTATACGTTCAACGAAACTACAAAAGCCTTTACCTTTAAACTAAAACAAGGAGCATCAGGAGGATATGTAGGTGGAATTATGGATAAAATGGATAGCTTTTTAAAAACAAATAGTTTTACACTTGAATATTACGTTGCCAACGGAGTTATCTGTGGTATGTTAAGATCAGTACAGAACCCATCAATTACGATGACTTTTGATTTATATTAAGATGAAAGCAGTGATTGCAGGAAAGTGCAGTCACTGCTTTTAAATAGATATTACCATGTGCTATGCTTTAATGGTCTGTAAATTAAAAGATCTTTTTAACTTGATATTATGACTATAAATTGGCATATCTCTCTGTATATAATTATATTTTTCTTATCGGCATGTAATATACATACCTCCAATAAGATTAATGGCAGTGTACCAATATCACCTCACTTTCACATAGATTTATACAATTTAAACAATGGGACCAAAGTTTTGTCAGATACATTGTTTAAACAGAATTTTGAATTAAATGTTGAGCAGCTTCCGAAGGGAATCTATCAAATCGTTTTTTCCTGGGAGAGGGATGTGGTGAAGCCACAGGAGTTCGAACGATTTGCCCGTCAACCTGAACTCGGTACACCAAAATATTATATGTCAACCACATTTTGGTTAGATGCAAAAGAGTCAAATAATTATACATTGTTACTGGACAGTACTTATCAACAATCGGAGCTAGAAGAATTATTGTTGGCTAAGAATGGGAGTGAATCAATTAAAATTGCAGTAGTATCCGATGGAGCAAACAACAAGTTATATAATAGATACTTAGCATTAGTGGATCGTTATAGGGCTAAAAATCGACATCAAAAAGATAGTCTTCAACAAGTAGTGGCACATTATAATGATCTTAAATTATTCGAGGATTCAGAGCGATTAAACGCGCTCTTAGCAAAAGATTGGTTGCCAAATGTTAAAACAGCACTGTTACGTGAAGAAATAAATTTTATGAAAGATAATATAGACAGCGAGGTCATTCCTCCAATCTACCATATTCAGGTTAATACGAAAGAAGATTTCGAACAATATCGTGAAGTCTATAATTTGTTTCCGCTTTCAGTTAAGCAAAATTTTACCGTTTGGAATAAAAGTAACTGACCTAGCAAACTATTGATTATGAAAACAGTATTTAATACCCACATACCCTTCGGTAGTTATATATGGGGGGCTGGGATGATTATATTTATTGCCATGGTATCATATGGAGACTTGGAGCAAGGACTTTACACTGGGGCACTTTTGTTGTTTGCGGTATTTGCATTAACCTGGTATTTCACTTTCTTCTATAAACGTTATTGGATTGAAGACAATAAACTGTTTATTAAAAGTATTTGGGGAACAGATTCTTTTGATGTCAACTCCATTCGCATAGTTGAAGCTGATAAGGTATTTTGGTTTGGGGCGATGAAATTCACCGTTTTAAGGCCCTATAGAAGGGGAATGATTCTGCATTATAATGTAATTGATGATATATTCGTTGATCCGGAAAATCCAACCCAATTTTTAAAACAAACTACACCAAATATCGTTATTGTTGAGTGAAGGTAATAGGTCTAACATACGATTTTTCAATACTTGAATAATGCTAAATGATTTTTTTATTAAAGTCAAACTAAATATATGATAATATTGACTGCTCTTTTTTATTGGGATAATTTGCTTTAGTACTAGATTTCTAATGCAACAAAAATCATATGCTTAAAATTTAGAAATAGTAAGATTAAAGTTTTAACGTTCAATAAACATAGATTAGATGATTGCTACGGCAAAAGGCAAAGTTGGACAAACTTTTAAAAGCGGTCGATTGGATACTTTTTGATATTTATCGGAGAAAAAATGTAAAGAAACAAGAAAGGTATACTAGGTTAAAGATTATTTAATAATAAAACGAGTCTTCCCAATAGGGCTCGAGAGTTTTTTTAGCAAAAATAGCAACAGGTTGAATAATAAGAGACAGAAATAATGTTCAGTTTGTTGGTCATCATCTTTGTCTCTTATCGAAATAATATTTAAAGGTTTTTATGTTTTGTGTGTTTATTATCAATTAATTACAGGCTGGGAATAAGTCGTCAATTATGTGCTGAATAGGACGGACTCCCCCAGGGAAGGTTTTTGGTTTAACTCCTTTCTCTTTTACTAAGCCGTTTATCACCTTATAATATGAGGTGGATAGTTTAGAAAAATATATTCCATCAGGTAAAAGGCAAGTAAGACCGGGATTATAATAGTATTTATTCGACTGTCCTAAATAGACATATGTTGGGTAAACTAAATTATCATTGTGAGCTAGTTCTTTAGAAGAAACGTAATAGTAAAGGCCACTATAGTCAGAAGGAAAGTTTAAACTGGTTTCGGGAGTTTGATTTCCATTTCCTGGAGTTAAGTCAGGGAAAAAATCTTCATGTACCTCTTGACCCCACTTTAGAGTTACTCTTCTCATAGTACTAGCAGTTATGGCCCCTTGTAAACCCTTGGTCATGCGGTTATATTGACCGCTTTCAGTCAAATTACCACTCGACCAATCATTATAAACTGCCCATCCCCAAGCAAGAGCGTAACCTGCTAAATCAATGTGTACAATAGAGCCTTCTGGCTCAAGGGGATCTAAAGCCGGAACAGTAACGTTATTCATTCTTTTACTGGGATTTGCTGCAATTTTTCGATAAGATTTATTTTTATTAATAGATATTACCGCATCAGAGTGCCAATATTTGTTAGAACTTTCTGCAATTGATAACATTCCAAGGAAGGCCTCGCCTTCATTTATGTTCCAAATTATATTTTGATATTTTATTTTTAGTTCATTAAGTTTGTTTTCAAAATAAGGCCCCGCTTGACTGCTAGTCATATTTAACTGATCAGCCACAGTGAAAATATTTTGAATTTCTTGCATCATTGAGGCTTCTCGACTAGTCAATATGTTATTTTGAATTAAAGTATTTTTAATGGAATCTAGCTTATTATTAACCACAATGGAATTTGAAGCATTAATTATATCGACAATTGCAGGCTTTATATTTTCGGAAATACCTTTACTGTCATTGCCGTAAATTGAACCTACAAAATCATATGTGGAAAGGATGATACTTTTAATATCCTGTTCACTCACGGTTAAGGGCGGAAGTGTATTGTCATTACTTTTATCTGGAAATATAAAGTCAATTATCAATGGATTTGAGTTCAAGCTATGAGAAATACCGTCATTATGGTTAGAACCTAAATCTTTGGTGTTCGCTTTCAAACTTATGTTGTATTGCTGTAAGTCCTGATTATTCTTTGAATAATAATCTTTTCTGCACGAAATAATCGAAATGCAGAAAAATGCTATAGCTGCTATCTTTATTTTCATAATTTTTTGTTAATTTTTGGTGTTGCTAATAAAAGTTGTTTTTAATAATTGTTAATCTGTTTTCATGCAATGCATTTGTTTTTAGAGGTAATTTGTTAATATTATTCTTTTGTTAAATTATTGTGTTTGTTTATTCGATTAAAACTTAATTTAATGTGTTTATTAATGCTATTAAGTGTTGTGAATTACTTATTTTGTTTGATTAATTTTTAAATAATTTATTTAATTTTTTTTGGCTATTTTGTTGTTTTTTTAGTAAGTTTTATTTTGTTTTTTGATTTATTTAAGTTTTATTAATATAAAGATATGTATTTTTTTAAAAATTATAAAAATAATTGAGTATTTTTTTTAATTTTCGATTAATAATATGGTTGGATTTGGTCTTATGGAATTTATTAATTAAAAGTGTTTGTTAAAGGAAGTTCAATGGTAAATAGATTGAATTTAATTGCTTCTTGCATGAGGTAGTCAACCAAGCATTCCATGCAACGAATTTGTTGGTACACCCATCTTGGTTGGATTTACGATCATATATCTTTATAAAAATGGCCGACGGTGCAATGTGCTCAATGAAGTTGATTGTACGCCAGCAACTATTCTAGCTGCTTTCCAGATATAAAAGTAACGTTAACCCGTACCTGTGTTTTTTCCTACCGGAGCGGATATCCATTTACCGCTCCTTTACCTCCATTTACCGACTTTTTTATTCCGTTGATCTAAATGTAATAAAATGGGATGCTGCGTTGTCTTACTTTTGAATCAGAATCTTAAGGAAATGATGCAACAAAATCAACTTCCTTGCGACAATAAGAAAAGAGATAAAAAACTAACAATATAAAGTATAGCAATTATGAAAACTTTAGTAAAGACATTCGCAGCAGCAGCATTGGTTACACTATCAACTTTCGCAATGGCAGCAGCTGACCCGGGTAAAGCATTGAACCTTTCCACTGCCGATTTGGCCATCGATAGCTATGTATCGGTAATGACAGAAGGTGCATCTCAGGGCGTAGAAAAATTGTTCGCATCCGAATTCAATCAAAAAGTTCAGGGAAAAGCTGCACGCACCAATAGCCGTTCGGAAGTTATTTCGTTCCTAAAAAAGCAAAAAGGTGAAAAATTGAACTGCAGCACAAGTACCGAAGTACTCGAGGAATCTGAAAACTATATGGTGGCACGTATCACCATGAAGTTTGAGGATTTCACGAAAACAGATTTGGTGACATTGATCAATGAATCGGGAACCTGGAAGGTTGCAAGCTCCGTAAACTCGTATAAATAGAAACTGTTTAATTAAATTCATATGTTTATTTTAGCCACGTCGGGATGATGTGGCTTTTTTGTGTTTAATGCTTCTTTGTTCTGTTAATTTTAAAGTGCTTTTGAACTTATCAACAATGTTATTAACATCGTGTGGAAAACTGTTTTTTCCCCTCACTAAATCGATGCATCACATGAATTATGTAAATTAGCCCATAAAATTATTGCCCTACGCACATTTTATGAAATATTATTTAAATCAATTGTTGAAATTCATTTGCTTCATTACATTATTGGTCTTTTATCTGCAGGATGCGGCGGCCCAAGATATCGACACAACATTCCATAAGAAAGATGGGAAAGAAATTACAGCGAAAGACCCCGCTTATTTTAAGCGTATCATTCGTCCTGTAAGCGATCAAAACAAAAAATATTATGTTGTTGAAGAGTATTATATCAATAACAATACAATTAAGTTAAAAGGCACCAGCAAAGATGCTGGTTTTCCATTTAGCTTTCAGGGTCAGAAATCTCAGTTTAGCTTTCAAGGTCAGAAATCTCAGTTTTACGAAAATGGAGTGTTAAAGAGCCTGGAAAATTTCAGTGAAAAGAGTGAACTGATCGATTCTGCATACTATTGGTACCCAAATGGTAAGCCTGAGTTGACTGTATTTTACCCAAGCTCATTAGATAAAAGAGGTAACCGGGTTGCAGAGAATCCTATTTATGTGGCTTATTTTGACTCGTTGGAGAATAAAACGTTGGCGGATGGAAATGGTTTAATTTGTTTACGTGAAGGCGGTGACGATAATTTTGAAAAGGGGAGGATGGTCAATAATTTGCGTGAAGGAGAATGGAAAGGACTGGCAGATAATGAAACTTTTGTCGAAACGTATAAAAAAGGAAAGCTATTAAAGGGTAGTAAAATCAAAGAAAATGGGGAGATCATAAACTATGATGCGAAAACTTATTTTGCGCAACCGGAATATCCTGGAGGTATATATAAGTTATTGACTTTTATTGCTAAAAATTATGAATATCCCAAAGAAGCTGTCAAAAATGGAGTAAATGGTTTAGTAGAAATAGATTTTGTGGTCGACAGAGATGGCCACATCGAAGATATAAAAGTAAAGAGTGATTTGGGATTTAACACTGGTGAAGCTGGTATCCGAGTTGTAAAAATGCTTAAAAAATGGAAACCGGGTATACTGAGAGGAGAGCCCGTAAGAGTGGGGTATACCTTGCCAATACGGCTAAACTATGTACGTTAAGGATAATGACAGTCGGTTTTTATGTTATCCACAATTTTATTAACATAATGTGGATAACATAAAAGAGGTGTTTTGAAATCCCGCTGCGATAAAATTAAACTTTATTTAACCGGTTAATTTTTTTACTATCCAGGATATTTGTTATTATTACCCTTGTATTAACAATTATTATGAAGTATTATTTACATTTTGGGGCGACACTCTTCTGTTTTCTGCTGTTCAATCTTTGCTTATCGAACCTTTATGCCCAGGTTATGTTTACGAGCTACCATAGGAAAGATGGAAAAGAAACAAAGCAACAAGACTCAGCTTATTTTTTAAGAGAAATTCATATTGATGCGTTGGGAAAGGATAAAGTTTATCGAATAGCGGAGTACTACCTACGCAATGACTCACTAAAGCTAAATGCGATAAGTAAGAGTGGGCACCCACCCTTCAATTTTCTAGATAAAAAATATGAATTCTATGAAAATGGCACACTCAAAAGTCTTGAGAACTTTAACGATGAGAGTAAATTGATAGATTCCGCATTTTATCTATACCCCAACAATAGGTTGAAAATGATTGTATTTTATCCAAGCGAACTTAAGAAGAAAAGGGTGCTAGTGAAGAAGCCAATCTATGTGGTGTATTATGACTCTTTAAACAATAAAAAGTTAGAAAATGGAAATGGTTTTATTCGTTTTAGTATAGATGAACAGGACGAAACTGAAGAAGGTCAGCTGGTTAATAATTTGCGTGAAGGGGAGTGGCGGGGAAAAAGCGGAAGTGATTCCTTTGTAGAGCATTATAATGCGGATAAATTACTGTCAGGCACTAAAACAAAAGAAAATGGTATTGTCATTCCATATGATTCTACTACTTATAAAACACAACCCGAATATCCTGGAGGCACCACAGAAATGTTGTATTTTGTGGCAAGAAATTATGAATATCCAAAACAAGCCATGATGAATGGTATAAGCGGTATTGTAGAAATAGCGTTCATTATAAATAAACAAGGCCGAATAGAAGATTTGAAAGTAAAGAACGATTTGGGTTTTGGTACAGGGGCTGCTGGTATACAGGTCGTCAAAAAGCTTAGAGAATGGAAGCCTGCTATGCTACGTGGCGAGCCTGTGCGGGTTGGCTATACATTGCCTATAAGGTTAAATTTGAGTGGAATATAATAATAACAGCCTTCCATTTGGAAGGCTGTTATTATTATAAGATACTTTATACGCTATTTCCTCAAAGCCGCAGCGCCTTTGATGATTCCTTCTACAACGGCAGGATCCTGAAGTGTTGAAGTATCTCCTACATTGGCGATATCGTCTTCGGCAATCTTGCGTAAGATACGACGCATGATCTTTCCTGAACGTGTTTTTGGTAGATCATCAACAAATTGGATAATGTCTGGTTTAGCAATTGGACCGATAATACGTGAAACGGTTTCCATGATATCCTTTCTGGTGGCTTCTGCATCGGTATGGTGATTCGCAATTACATAAGCATAGATACCCTGGCCTTTTACTGGGTGCGGATATCCGACAATGGCCGATTCAACAACGTCAGCGTGCATATTGATGGCATTTTCCACTTCTGCTGTACCAATGCGGTGACCCGAAACGTTCAATACATCATCTACACGGCCTGTGATTTTATAATAGCCTTCTGGACTACGGAAACACCCGTCGCCTGTAAAATACATATCCTTATACGTCGAGAAATAGGTTTGACGACATCTGTCATGATCCCCCCATGTCGTGCGTAGCATACCTGGCCAAGGGAACTTGATACATAGGTTTCCTGTGACATCATTGCCTTCGATTTCTTTCCCATTCTCATCCATCAAAGCGGGTTGAATGCCCGGCATCGGGAACATCGCATAACTTGCTTTTTCCGGTGTTACTCCGGCCAATGAAGTGATCAAATGGCCTCCATTCTCTGTCTGCCAATAGGTATCAACAACAGGACAATTCTTTTTACCAACTTTTTCGTTAAACCAGTTCCAGGCTTCTTCGTTGATTGGCTCTCCTACAGATCCCAAAACACGCAAAGAGGAAAGGTCGTTCTTGTCGACAAATTCGTCACCAAAAGCCATCAATGAACGTAAGGCAGTAGGGGATGTATAGATAATATTGACGTTGAACTTATCAACAATGTCCCAATAACGGCTCGCATCCGGGAAGGTTGGAATACCCTCAAACATTAAAGAAGTAGCTCCTTGTGATAATGGCCCGTAGACGATGTAACTGTGTCCTGTAATCCAGCCAATATCTGCTGTACAGAAAAATACATCGTTTGGCTTATATTGGAACGTATTCATAAAGGTATAGCCTGTATACACCATATAACCGCCACAGGTATGTACTACACCTTTAGGCTTACCTGTGGATCCCGATGTATAAAGGATGAATAAGTTGTCTTCCGCATCCATCTCTTCTGCTGGACATGCTGGATTTCCTTGTGTTTCTACTTTTTTGATCTCATCTTCCCACCATACATCGCGTCCTTTGATCATCGATACCGGTGTACGTGTACGTGTTAAGACAATTACTTTTTCAACAGTGTCACATTGCATTAAAGCATCGTCCACAATGTTTTTTAAACCAATGGTTTTATTGCCACGGTAACTACCATCTGAAGTAACGATCAGTTTGCATTCCGCATCGACGATACGATCCGCGATAGAACGTGCTGAAAAGCCTCCAAACACCACCGAGTGGATAGCGCCAATGCGGGCACAGGCTAATACAGCGATAACCAATTCAGGAACCATTGGTAAGTAAATACATACCCGGTCTCCTTTTTTGATGTTATTATTTTTAAGTACGTTGGCAAATTGCTCTACCTTTTGTAGTAATTGCTTATAGGAAAGAATGCGGTGCGCTTCATTTGGATCGTTAGGTTCCCAGATGATGGCTGGTTTATCACCATTAGCATAAATATGGCGATCAAGACAGTTTTCTGTAATATTTAATTTAGCACCCTCAAACCATTTGACATTGGGTTCCTCAAAGTTCCAGCTCAGCACTTTATTCCATTTTCTCTTCCAGAAAAAATGATCTGCAATGCTCGCCCAAAACTCCTCAGGTTGTTCTACACTTCGCTTATATTCACTTTGATATTCTTCAAATGATTTTATTTGTAGGCTCATCGTTATTAGGATTATTATGAATTATTTTAATTTATATTGTTATCGTTGCGAAATTGTTTTTGATATTTCGATTTCGGTGTACAATTTAGCGGTTTTTGCTCATTTTATCAAAAAATTGATGTTTAATATAATGTTAAACTACTTTTATCTATAAGATTGTTATCTTGCATCAAGATTTACCAAGATGTCTTTTCTAAGAAAGCTATTCTATATTACAATCTATACAAATCTTCTGATCGCAATGGCGGCCATGGCACAATGTGCGTTGACTTATATCATATTTGAACGGTCTATCAATTGGTATATCGTTTTAGTGGAAGGGACAGCGACTTTGTTGCTTTATAATTTTAGCCTGTGGTGGTCCAAACCGAAGAACCCAAAAGAATCAAAATTCCCCCGGACACGCTGGATCTTTAATCATGAATGGGTCATGTGGTTAAACAATGGTATCGCTTTGCTTGTGCTCGGTTATTGCTTATGGTATATTCATGTGTACTCCTTTCTGTTTTTGGGATTTATTGGAATCTTAAGTCTATTATACGGAATGCCCCTGTTTACCTTCCGTGACCGCAAAGTGGGCCTTCGACAGATACCTGGGGCTAAGATCTTTCATATTGCCCTGGTCTGGGTCTGCAGCAGTGTGGTGCTTCCCTATGTGGAACTGGCCAATGTCGGTGTCAAAATAGATCAGTGGGTTTTTATTGCGCTCTGCGGATTGAAGTTCATATTTTTGGTTATCTGTACACTGCCTTTTGATATTCGGGATATCCAGCAGGATTCCTATTATCACCTGCGGACTTTGCCCAATATGCTGGGCGAACAAAAAGCTAAAAATCTAACTTATGGGCTGTTGGGCCTTCATTGTGTTTTGATCTTGACGGTACCTTATACGGTGCCTGTTAAAATTGGATTGATTCTGACCAACGTGCTCATATTTGCATTGCTAAAATTGGCTGTTTTCAAAACAAAAGATCATTATCACTATGCTTATCTACTTGACGGTAGCTTGGTGCTTCAGTTTCTAATTGTTGTTGTTATCGGTATCTTTAGTGCCGGAACCTGATTTTTTATACGTTTCAAGAGCAATAGGTTACTTTAACCTCCTAAGCGTGTATGGATAGCAGGATATTGCTAGATTGATTGATTGATTGATTGATTGATTGATTGATTGATTGATTGATTGATTGATTGATTGATTGGAGATTTTGACAAATAGCTCTTTGTAAAAATTAAGATGTCAGAAAGGCGATGATCTTATCTGCAGCCACTTCCGATAATTTATAATAACTTTCGAATGTCCATCCGGCAACATGTGGAGATAAGATCACATTGTCTCTACGGATAAGATCTGCATACCAGTTCTGCTCAGCCAGTTTTGGAAACTTTTCTACGGGCAACACATCGAATGCTGCTCCGATAATGGAACCTGAATCAAGGCTGCTAAGCACTGCGGGTACTTGTACAATACCGCCTCGTGCCCCCAGCAAAAAGAAAATAGGTTTTTTAAATTTAGCCAGATAATCCGCATCAATCATCCCCTTTGTTTCATCCGTTAAGGGGATATGGAAGCTGATCACATCGGCTTCTTTGCAGATCTTTTCCATGTCTGCTGCCGATGCATATTGATCCGCATAGTCGATTCGATATTTATCATAGGCAAGCACCTGTACATCAAAACCGGATAGTTTTTTTGCCATGGCCATACCATTGTGCCCATAGCCGATCAAGCCTACAGTACGTCCCTTAAGTTCGTAGCCACGATTGGCTTCACGCAACCACTGGCCAGATCGTATTTGTTGGTCACCCCGATTCAGATTGTTCATTAGACTGAGCAACATCCCGATCATATGTTCACCTACAGCATCCCGATTGCCTTCATTGGCCGGAATTAACAGCACGTCTCTTTGCGCAGCAACTGTATCGTCGATATTGTCCATACCTGCACCGGCACGGGCGATAAAGCGGAGGTTTGGTGCCAGGTCAAAAAAAGCCTTATCTACCTGAAATTTGGAACGGATAACCATACCGGAGTAATTGGAGATAATTTTTTCAGCTTCTTCTCGGCTGATATCAGGTTGATAATGGTAGGCAATACCAGCCTCTTCAAATTTCTCAAGCATGATTTCATGAATATCGTCGACGATCAAAATGGTAGTTTTCATTCAGTTATTTTTTTATGTGGGACTGATCAGTGAATACTGTTGTGGTGTAGTACGATGATTTAGATCCCAGCGTCATGATTATGGTTGATCTGCATAAAATCTACAGATAATAATTTGTTCAATTGTTGTTGTTTCATGCGGTTAGGCATTATTTTCATGCCAAAATTTCGCATTCTTATCAGGAATGGATTCTCCCATTGTGCGATTTTTCCTATCCTCCAGGAAGTATTACAGATGTAATTTACCCGATCCAATCTTCTTTTTTCGAATCCTTGGAAAGCCAAATTAACGGAAGCTGCGGTCTGGAGTTCATCCACGAGAACAGCAACATCTTCAATAGCCTGACAGGCTCCCTGGCCCAGGTTGGGAGTCGTCGCATGTCCGGCGTCACCCAATAATAGGATATTGTCAAAAGCGAGTTGTTGAAGTGGTTCGATGTCAATGATGTCATTTGCAATTAGCTCGCTATCCTTTGTTTCCGAAAGAATCGTTGGAATAGGGGCATGATAATCTTTAAAATTTTCGAGGAGCTCCTTTGTTTTCCAATTTTTTAAGACCGGATTTTGTGCCTCAGTATTGATGCATGCGTACCAATAGATGCGGTTATTGACAAGCGGTGTCATCCCAAAGCGTCCTTTGCTGCCCCAGGTTTCCGTCCCTTTACTGAGCTGTATACTGCTATTATCAATAGTTGCCCGCCAACAGGTATAGCCTGAATAGCGAGGTGCCGAGCCTGGTATGAGTTGTTGTCGTAATGCTGAGTGTACGCCATCGGCAATCAAAAGGGCTTGGCCGCGTACATGGCTTCCGTCTGCGAAATAAACTTGAATATCTTTTCCCTCTCGTTCAAAGGAAACGGCGCGTTTGCCGAGATGAACTTGTCCATTGGGGATTTTGGATAAGAGAAACTGATGCAGATCTGCCCGATGGATGGCGAAATTGTCCTGTTGATATTTTTGACTGATTGACCTGGTGTCTGGTTCAACAAGAATATTTCCCTTTTGATCCAAGACATTATAAGATGCAAGGTAATGCCCTATCGGAACGATTTCATCTTTCAATCCGAGATGTTCCAAAGCTTGCATGGCGTTGGCCGCGAGCCCGAATCCAGCACCTATGCCTTTGAGTTCAATGGCGCTTTCATAGACATGTGCTTCAATACCTAATTTTGCAAGTCCTATTGCAGCACATAATCCAGCGATACCTCCGCCAACGATAATAAATGTGCTGTCTGTCAAATGCATACTAAAGACTGTTTGCTATTTCGCTTGTTAAACCGACAAAATCATCTACAGTCAATCGTTCTGCGCGTAGCTCGTATAGTGGATTATCGGACATTTTATCTTTGGGAACAACGCCCGAAAGTGAGTTACGGAGGGTTTTACGACGTTGATTGAAGCCCGCTTTAACAACACGCCAAAATAGTTTTTCATCACAATTCAATTGTTCACGGTCATTGCGCGTCATGCGAATAACGCCCGACAATACTTTTGGCGGTGGATTAAAAGCTCCTGCTTTTACAGTAAAAAGGTATTCTACTTTATAATAGGCCTGTAAGAAGACACTCAAGATACCATATTCCTTGCTGCCCGCCTTAGCTGTACAACGTTCGGCTACTTCTTTCTGGAACATACCCGTCATTTGAACGACACGTTGGCGTTCATCCAAAATTTTAAAGAGAATCTGGGAGGAGATGTTGTAAGGGAAATTGCCAATGACAGCCATTTTCTCACCAAAATACTGTGAAAAGTCAAGGTTCAGGAAATCACCGTGGATCAATCGCTTACCCAATTGGGGATATTTATCGTCCAAATAAGCAATGGATTCGTCATCCACATCGATCAAATAGGTTTCATATTCCTCTTTTTGCAAGAGAAAATCAGAAAGTACACCCATTCCCGGACCTACTTCAAGCACTTGGCTAAAACCCAATTTAGGATCCAATGCTTCCACAATCTTTTGTGCAGCATTTTTATCGTTCAAGAAATGCTGTCCTAAATGTTTTTTTGCTCTTACTGTGCTCATGTTGCAAAAGTAAAAAATAAATAAGTGAAAAGTTATTCTAAGAAAAAAATCCCTATTTTTGAATCAAAGCATTTAAACAGAATGAGCGATAAATTAAAAATCGGAATTACCGTAGGCGATATTAACGGCATTGGACTTGAAGTCATCATTAAATCTTTGGTAGATCAGCGTATGTGCGATTTCTTTACGCCAGTGGTTTACGGAAATACAAAGGTTGCTTCTTTTCACCGTAAAGCGATTGGTGTAAATGATTTTAGTTTTAACGTGATCAATGATGCTGAGCAGGCGCATTCCAAAAGAGCAAATATGATCAATTGCTGGCAGGAAGACGTCAAGATTTCGTTGGGTGAAGAAAACGAAATTGGCGGTAAATATGCTTTCCTTTCGTTGGAGAAAGCTGTTGAAGACCTGAAAGCCGGCAAGATTGATGCTTTAGTGACTGCCCCAATTAATAAGCATAATATTCAACAGGAGGGATTTCAATTTCCGGGCCATACCGAATATCTGCAGGCCAAAGTAGAGGCTGATGATGTATTGATGTTTATGGTTTGTGATGAATTGCGTATTGGTGTGGTAACAGGTCATATTCCACTGCATGAGGTTGCGGCTAATATTACCGAAGAAGCTATTCTTAAAAAGCTAGCCCTGATGAATGACTCGTTGAAGAAAGATTTTTGGATTGAAAAGCCTAAGATCGCGGTTTTGGGCCTAAACCCACATGCTGGCGATCATGGGATTATTGGTACGGAAGATGATCAGATCATTAGACCTACCGTAGAAAAAGCAAACGAACAGGGGATCTTCTGCTTTGGTCCTTATCCTGCCGATGGATTTTTCGCAAAAGGTGCTTATGAGAAATTCGATGCGGTACTCGCGATGTACCATGACCAGGGTTTAATTCCTTTTAAGCATATTGCCAAAGGTGCCGGTGTAAACTTTACAGCTGGTTTACCTATCGTACGTACTTCGCCAGATCACGGTACAGGCTATGATATTGCTGGAAAAAACTTAGCTTCTGAAAGCTCTTTTGTAGAGGCAATTTTCTCGGCTTTACATATTGTAAAACGCCGCCGTGAACAAGCCGAATTACTTAAAAATCCACTTGCTTTCCGTAAGTTGTCCAAAGATAGAGACTAAATATTCCGTCTTATTTTTTTAGGGACAAGGATAAAGATTGTTGATGTTAGTCTGTAAGCTCGCCGCTTACAGTGTCAGCGTCTTTGATCCTTGTTCAATTGTCTCTAATTCCAATACAAAAAAAATTGTTACTTTTGCAAACTGTTTGGTTTTTTACCTGCTGTTCTAACTATGTACGATAATTTACAACATCCAATATTTTCAATCATTAAGGAACTCGCCGAGACAACAAATACAGAATGTTATGTCATTGGGGGGTATGTTCGCGACTATATTATGAAGCGGCCTTTTAAGAATGATGTGGATATTGTTGTCGTCGGCAGCGGCATTGAATTTGCGACTTTATTGGGTGATAGGCTACATACCAAAGTTGCTGTCTATAAGAATTTTGGTACAGCAATGTTAGTTTATGAAGGACTCAATGTGGAGTTTGTCGGTGCCCGAAAGGAATCTTATCGTGCCAACTCACGTAAGCCTATTGTGGAAGACGGTACCTTATCCGATGATCAAAATCGACGTGATTTTACGATCAACGCGATGGCGTTTTCATTGAATAAAGCGGATTATGGTACATTAGTGGATCCATTTGACGGCGTGCAGGATCTTGAACAGCGTGTTATTCGAACGCCTCTGGATCCGATAGAAACGTTTTCCGATGATCCGTTGCGTATGATGCGGGCTATCCGTTTTGCGACACAGCTAAATTTTAAAATCACGATTGATGCGATCAAAGCGATTAGCGATACCAAAGAGCGAATAAAGATTATTTCGAAAGAACGTATTATCGATGAAATCAATAAGATTATTCTCTCACCTAAGCCGTCAGTCGGTTTTAAATATCTTTTTGATACTGGTCTCCTGGAATTGATATTTCCGGCCATGTATAATTTACACGGAGTTGATGTCATTGATGGCAAGGGCCATAAAGATAATTTCTACCATACGTTGGAAGTGTTGGATAATGTATGCGAATTGTCTGAAGACCTTTGGTTACGTTGGGCAGCGATTATGCATGATATTGCTAAACCGGCAACAAAACGTTTCGATAAAAAGCTCGGCTGGACGTTTCATGGCCACGAAGATCGTGGTGCCCGTATGGTACCAAAGCTTTTTGCTGAATTGAAGCTGCCGCTCCATGAGAAAATGAAATTTGTTCAAAAGCTGGTACAATTGCATCTTCGGCCTATTGTCTTGGCGCAAGATATCGTAACGGATTCTGCTGTCCGTCGTCTGTTGTTTGAGGCGGGTGATGATATTGAAGCCCTTATGATGTTATGCCATGCGGATGTGACCACAAAAAATGAGTTTAAAAAGAAAAAATATCGTCAGAATTTTGAACTTGTCAAACAAAAATTGAAGGATGTCGAAGAGCGAGACAAAGTTCGAAACTGGCAGCCGCCGATCAGTGGAGAGGATATCATGATCCTATTTGGCTTAGCGCCAGGGCGTACTGTAGGTCAGCTGAAAAATTTGATTCGTGAGGCTATTCTGGAGGGCGAGATTCCAAATTCCAGAGTAGAAGCTTATCAATTCTTGGTGAAAAAAGCAGGGGAAATGAACCTGACGGTCAAACAAGAAATCCCATTGGAAATTTCCAATTCTTAAAATATAGTATTAATTTTAGAGGGTTAAAAGAAGAAAATAGCAGAGATGGCAATTTATAGATTTAGAGTTACTTTTGAGGATTATGAAGATGTATATCGTGAGATCGACATGCCTTCTAAAAGTACATTTATAGACCTACATGAGGAAATCCATAAATCAACAGGATATGCTCCAGATGCATCTTCCTCTTTCTATGTGAGTAATGATCAATGGAAAAAGGGAATTGAGATCGCATTTAAGCCTACACAACGTAAAAAAGATGCTGAGGTATTGTTGATGGAGAATATCCGTTTGAGTAAGTTTATCGATGATCCACATCAGAAATTTTACTACGTTTACAATTTTGATCGTCCTTATGATTTCCAGGTTGAATTGATCAAGATCTTGAAGGAAGAGGATGGGAAGGACTATCCGGCGCTGTTTAAGTCTATGGGTCAGGTTCCTAAAACCATGACTGCGGCTAATTTCCCAGTAGCGGATGCTGTTGAAGAGGACGATTATGTGGAGGAAGACGATACGCAATATGGCGTAGACGATGAAGACGAATTGGATGGCTTCGACAGTGATGGTGACGATGAGGAAGAGAGCGAAGAAGGTGAAGAGCGTGAAGAATCCAACGGCTACGAAGACGAATATTAATTAAGAAGACTTTACAGGTCCTTTTAGGCCTGTGAAGTGCTATATTATGGCAAATAGAAAAACATTGATAGCCATTGTGGGGCCAACTGCTGTTGGTAAGACTACAATGGCTATTTCATTGGCACAATATTTTGAAACAGCGATAGTTTCTGCTGATTCTCGTCAGTTTTATCGGGAAATGTCTATTGGTACAGCTAAACCAGATCCAGCGGAACTTGCTGCTGCTCCCCATTATTTCATTGATTCACACTCCATCACGCAGGATTATTCTGCAGGCGATTTTGAACGTGAGGCCTTACTGAAACTAGAAGAACTATTTCAATTGCATGACGTCGTAATTATGGTAGGTGGATCGGGCCTGTTTGTACGGGCCCTGTGCGAAGGATTGGATGATCTGCCCAAGGCGGGGGATGAAGTGCGCGAGCGACTTAATCATGAACTTGCAGTATTGGGATTGGAGGCCTTAAAAGATCGATTGAAAAGTATTGACCCTGCATATTTTGAAACGGCAGACATCGATAATCCGCAACGTGTCGTACGGGCGCTTGAAGTTTTTGAGGCGACTGGTAAACCGATGTCATTTTACCATAAGAAAGATGTCGAGAAAAGACCTTTTGATATCCTTACCATTGGCTTGAATATGGATCGGGCAAGATTATATGAAAGGATCAATTTACGTGTAGATTTGATGATGGCAAATGGCTTACTGGACGAAGTTAAAAACCTACTGCCCTTTAAGACGAAACCTGCATTGCTCACTGTTGGCTACGCTGAGTTGTTTGATTATCTCGATGGCAAGCAGTCTTTGGCGGAAGCGACCGAAAAAATCAAACAAAATTCGAGACGTTATGCCAAGCGACAGATTACATGGTTTAAAAAATATGGTAATACGCATTGGTTTCAATCCCAGGAGACAGTCGCTATAATTGATTTTATTCAAAAGGAGCTGACTGGAGAGCATTCCTAAGGATCTAGCAGTAGAGAACTAACGTTATCCGCGAAGGTTCAAACGATGCTTATAGACTGCGTTTCAAGGTCTGCATAACGTATATAGGCCATAAAAAAAGCCTTTGCTATTAATAACAAAGGCTTTTCTATTTCATTTTGTAAATTACTTTACTAAATAGTTCCATCCGAATGGATCTTCTACTTTGCCATAGCGCAAGTCGTTGAGGTAATTCAAAACACGATTTGAAAACTCGCGGCCCTCTACTGGTGGCAAGTGGTAATCTTCTCCTTCAAAACCGATACGGCTGATATCCGTAATTGTGGCTGCAGTACCGGCTGCGAAAGCTTCAGTTACTTTACCGGCTTTAATGCCGTCAATTAGTTCTTGAATAGATACCTTTCTCTGCTCGGCTTTATAACCCCATTTCTCCGCCAATTCCATAATTGTACGGCGTGTTACACCGTGTAAGATTGTATCACCATGTGGTGTAATAATCGTATCTCCAATGCGGAAAATAAGGTTTGCCGTACCTGCTTCTTCAATATATTTATGTTCAGAAGCATCTGTCCACATAATTTGGTCATAACCTTCGTCATTGGCCAATTGTGTAGGGTAAAGCGATAAGGCATAGTTACCTGCATTTTTAGAAAAACCAACACCACCTTCTGCTGCACGCGTATAGTAGGTCTCAACTTTTAAGCTGATTGCTTTGCTGTAATATGCGCCTACAGGGCCAGTGATTATGATAAATTTGTATGACTTTGAAGGGTGTACACCTAATGCCGCTTCTGTTGCGAACATAAAAGGACGGATGTACAATGATGAACCTTCTTTTGCCGGGATCCAGTTACGGTCGATGTCCAATAGTTTGCTTAGGCCATCCATAAAAATCTCCTCAGGTACCTCCGGCATTTGAAGACGTGCGGCAGATTTGTTGAATCTTTCCCAGTTTCTGTCCGGACGGAAAATACTCACTGTTCCGTCTGCAAATTTATAAGCTTTGATTCCTTCAAAGATCGCTTGACCATAATGTAAAGCGGACATCGAAGGACTAATACTGATATCTCCATAAGGGACGATGCTGACATCTTTCCATTCACCGTCATCATAGTTTGCGACCAGCATGTGGTCGGATAAAATCTTTCCGAATTTTAGATTGTCGAAATCTACTTGCGAGAGTCTTGAATTTTGAGTTGGCTCTACGCGAATTGAATAGTTCTCTGTCGCGTTCATCTTATTTTTTAATTACTTAGGCTAAGTTAGGAAAAAAATGAAATATAAGTTGCACGTATACCCGGATAATTTACCCGCTTTGATATGCCTTTTATTTCGGACAGTTGTTCCCTATTTTACTACACTTTTTTTTGAAATGGAAGAATTTTACTTCATATTTCTCGGCTAGCCCGTATTAATAATTAAATGTATTAATTTTTTATTAATTAACACGGTGATTTGATATTGTGGCATAAAGTTTGGCTATACAGAATGCGGTCCTATAGATGGGCTTTCTGGTCCGCAGTAACGCTATAAAATCACTTATCATAAAAATAAACTTAGTATGGAATTGACTCACAGTCTTAACAAAAGTAGTGAAGTAGCATCAGGCGATAATCGCTCAGTGTTACAGGGTGAAGTTGAAGTTCAGAAGAAAGGTATTTCTATGAATTTTATCCTTGGTTTTTTTGTTTTTTTATATAAAACGGCAATTAAACCTTAACAAACCTCCATTATAGTCTAAGCTTTCTTGAGCTTATCAATTAGACGAACTCACAGCAGTTCTTTAAAACAACAAAATTCAGCAATACGAGATTAGCCAAAATAAGGGAATCCAAAAATTTTGGCTAATCTCCAGCCGGAGACCGCCCTATTATTCGGTCAATGTGCGGAATATTTCAGTTTGTACGCCGTATTATTCGGCTAGTATTTTCAATAGTGGGTCGAGATATTCGCGACTATTGCTCAATCTTGGAACCTTATTTTGTCCACCTAGCTTACCTCTTGATTTCATCCATTTATAGAACGTATCTTCGGGTGCATTGTGTACAATAGGCGGTCGGAGCGCCATATTCTTAAATCGTTTGGCGTCATAATCCGAATTGATTTCACGGAGTTTAGCATCCAATATTTCACAAAAACGCCTAAAATCATTGGGTTGTTGTTCAAATTCTATCACCCATTCATGTGCTCCGGCTTCGGCATCTTTAAAATAGACAGGCCCAGCAGTATAATCTTTTATACGAGCCTGTGTCAACTTGCTCGCTTCGGCCAGGGCCTGTTCGGCGTTGTCAACAATAACCTCTTCGCCAAAGGTGTTAATGTATTGTTTGGTACGTCCGGAGATCTGAAAACGATAAGGAGATAATGACGTAAACTTGATGGTATCTCCGATTTTATAACGCCACAAGCCAGCATTCGTTGAAATGATCAATGCATAGTTTTTGCCAAGCTCCACCTGATCCAAACGTAAGGTTGACGGATTTTCTTCGTGCATTCGCTCAGTAGGTAAGAATTCGTAATAAATACCATAATCTAGCATAAGCAGAAGATCTTCCGAATCAGATTGATCTTGTAGACCAAAATATCCTTCTGAGGCATTATAATTCTCTAGATAATACATATTGTCAGAAGGGATCAATTTTTGGAATTGCTCGCGATAAGGTTTGAAGCTCACTCCGCCATGCCCATAAAACTCTAGATTTGGCCATACCTCCAAGAGGTTGTCTTTGCCCGTAATCTCAAGAATACGCTTGGCCATAACAATATTCCATGTCGGTACACCAGCTAGACTCGTTACGTTTTCTTTGAGTGTAATTTGGGCAATCTGTTCAATTTTCTCTTCAAAGTTTGGATTTAAAGTAACCTCCATATTGGGCGTTCGCTTAAATTCTGCCCAGAAAGGAAGGTTACGGATGAGGATTGATGAAAGATCGCCGTAGTAGGAATCCGGACTAAAATTGTTGATTTGTGAAGAACCACCAATAACAACAGATTTTCCCGTAAATACGCGGTTTTCGGGTCTATTATGGCAATAGATTGTAAGCATATCTTTACCGCCCTGGAAGTGACACTCTTCGAGTGCTTCCTCACTAACGGGAATAAATTTGCTACGATCAGATGTGGTACCTGAGGACTTGGCAAACCATTTGATATCAGAAGGCCACAGGATATTCTGTTCGCCTTTTATCATGCGATCAACGTAGCCCTTGATATCATCATAGTCCTGTATAGGCACGCGTTCTTTGAAGATTTCTGGCGTTAATATACTTGTATAATCGTATTTTTTGCCCCATTCCGTAGCTTCAGCAGTGGCAATTAAACTTTGGAACCATTCTTCTTGTACATCGTGTGGGTATTTCATGAAAAGTTCAATCTGGTGAATTCTTTTTTTCATGAACCAAGTAAAAATGGAGTTTAATAAGGCCATAGGGGGAGAGATTCTTTAATCTTTAAAATTTTTTCCTTCTTAATTCAAAATGTCGACCGAGATAAAATTTACGGGCAAGCTCATTATCTGCAATTTCCTCAGGTGTACCCGTCAGCATAATCTTTCCTTCGGTCAGGAGGTAGGCCCTGTCCGTAATAGATAGGGTTTCCTGTACGTTGTGGTCGGTAATTAAGATGCCGATATTACGGGTTTTGAGCTTGGCTACGATCGTCTGAATTTCTTCTACGGCGATTGGGTCAACCCCTGCAAAAGGTTCATCCAAAAGTATAAAAGATGGATTTGCAGCTAATGCTCGCGCAATTTCGGTACGTCGACGCTCACCACCGGATAACAAATCACCCCTGTTTTTGCGGACACGGTGCAGGCTGAATTCTGTGAGTAGTTCTTCCAGTTTTGCCAAACGTTCTTCTTTATTTGGATAGTGGATTTCTAATACAGCCAGGATGTTGTTTTCTACGGAGAGCTTCCGAAAGACCGATGCTTCCTGAGCGAGGTAACCTATCCCACGTTGGGCACGTTGGTACATCGCATCCTGTGTAATCTCCTGATCGTCGAGGAATACTTTGCCTTCATTGGGCTTGATAAGACCAACAATCATATAGAATGAGGTCGTTTTTCCTGCCCCATTAGGACCCAATAACCCGACAATCTCTCCTTGTTCCACATGGAAGGAAACATTGTTGACAACGGTGCGCTGCTTATATTTTTTTATGAGATGTTCTGCCTTTAAAATCATCTTCGTGGAGTGTCTTGTGTTATATGTATCTGTTCAATAGGACTAAAGAACCCTCACCATTCTTTCATGCCTGGTATCTAATCCAGTATGAGGGTTTTATGCCTGACCAAATCTTGTGTAAATATATTTAATATCTTCTTACTATTGCAATACTAATACTTAATCCCTTTGATGTTTAGCTGTAAGTTTCTTTTGTTGCGCCACACATTCTCTTCAATGCTGTAACAGATGTCGAAACTTTGTCCGGAATTGATATGTGTGATATGTTCTGCCAGTCCAAAACCGATACAGTCAAATGAAGGAGAGTCTTCTTGAACAACGGTCATCTTGAGGTGATTGGTGCCTACAATAAAAGCTTGTCCTACTGCATTTACCTTTTTACTGAGGAAAATAGGAGATTCATTTTGGGGCCCGAAAGGTTCAAACTGCTGGAGAATACGGAAGAACTTAGCATCAATATCTTTCAACGCTAGCTTAGCATCGATCAAAATTTCTTGGGTCAGCATTTCAGGGCTGATACGTCGCGATACCACTTCCTCAAAACGATCTTGGAATAGGGTGACATTATCTAAGGACATCGTTAATCCGGCAGCATATTTATGACCGCCAAATTGCTCCAATAGATCGGCGCATTCGCTTAAGGCTTCATACAGGTCAAAACCCAGTACCGAACGGCAGGAACCTGCAATATGACCATTTGTTTCGGTCAATATAATCGTCGGACGGTAATATTTTTCGGTCAGGCGGGAAGCTACAATACCAATGACACCTTTGTGCCAGTCGGCTTTATACAATACTGTGGATTTGCGGCTTTTAAGTAGGGCATTGTCCTCAATGAGTGCCAGCGCTTCTTCTGTTATTTTGAGATCAAAGTCTTTACGGACATTGTTTTGATCGTCAATGCTCGAACTGAAGTCTTTGGCTTCTTGTAGCGATTTGGAAATCAAAAGCTTGACGGCGTCTTTGGCATGGTCTATTCTGCCCGCAGCATTAATGCGTGGGCCGATCTGGAACACAATGTCATTAACCGTAAAGATCTTCGTTCGATTATTTGATAAGTCAATCAGTGCCTTTAGTCCGACGCAGGGATTCGTATTAAGTTTAATAAGGCCAAAGTGGCTGAGTATTCTATTTTCACCGGTAATCGGAACAATGTCCGAAGCGATACTCACGGCCACAAGATCCAAAAATTGATAGCAGGCATTGATATCCATGCCGTTGGTCAATATAAAAGCCTGAATAATTTTAAAGCCGATTCCACAACCTGAAAGTTCTTTATAGGGATATTCACAGTCTGCACGCTTGGGATCTAATACGGCATAGGCTTTGGGGAGTTCTTCACCGGGAAGGTGGTGATCGCCAATGATAAAATCAATTCCTTTGCTATTTGCGTAATCTATTTGATCGACTGCTTTGATACCGCAGTCCAAGGCAATAATTAAGCTGAAACCATTTGCTGCGGCATAGTCGATGCCTTGTGTAGAGATGCCATAACCTTCGGCATAGCGGTCTGGTATATAAAACTCCAGCTGGCTATGAAATTCCCTGAAAAAACTATAAACAACGGCTACCGCTGTGGTACCGTCTACGTCATAGTCTCCATAGATCAGAATTTTTTCTTTGTTGCCGATGGCTTGGATAATACGGGTGATGGCTTTCTCCATGTCCCGCATCAAAAATGGATCGTGCAAATCCGATAATTGAGGTCTAAAAAACTGCTTTGATTCATCAAAAGTCTCAATTCCCCTGCTCACGAGCAACTCTGCCAATACAGTGTTGATGTTTAATTCCTCGCGCAGTTTGTTGGTTATTTTGACATCAGTTTTAGATTTTAGTACCCACCTTTTTTGCATATCTTTGCACAATATTTTAAGTGTAAATATACGTTTTAAGGCTGGACTTACCTAATTCCTAAACCCGGTATTGATTCGCTGTTGCTTAACGTGCATATTCCCAATGTTTTAAATATGGTGCAGGCTTATTCTTTATATGAAGGTTCTTTTTCCGTAGACAAGAGTAGAAAATTTATTCCCTTTGACCCACTTCTAGACGACCCTAAGGACCGACCTGGGGCGATGTTTATCCATGTCCATCCCTTCTTGATCCAAACTAATTCCGGACTTGTTCTCTGTGATACCGGACTTGGCTATACCGATGACAGTGCTGTGCTACAGCTGCATCATAATATCCGTAAGGCTGGCTTTAGACCCGAAGATGTAAAATATGTACTGATGTCCCATCTTCATAAGGATCATGCCGGTGGGATGGTCACATTTGAAAACGGAACTGGACGTATCGCATTTCCTGAAGCCGAATATATTGTTCAACGTGGCGAATGGGAGGACGCCTATTCAGGCATCTCCAGTTCATACAGGACCGAGATTTTTGATGTGATTCAACGCAGTGGAAATTTGGTACTGGTGGAAGGTGAAGGAAAAATAAATGATGAAATCAGCTATGCGCTCAATGGTGGACATACCGCGCATCATCAGGCATTTCATATTCAAACGGATGATCAGCACTATTTCTTTGGCGGAGATGTATTACCTGAGCCTGAAGAAATTTTCCATAATTATGTCGCCAAATATGATTTCGATGGTCGGCGCTCCAAAGCCTTGCGTCAGGAGTATTGGGCTGAAGGCGCGCCAGCAGGCTGGATTTTTTTGTTTTATCATTCAAAAAATATAACCATTGGCCGTAGTCAGATCCGGGAAGATGGGACCTATAAGCTAGTTGACGCAAAGTTATAAAGGAAAAACCTCCATGACCTTTTGGGAATATGGAGGTTTTTGGAAGGTTTAGTATCCCGGATTTTGTGGGAAGGCTGCACCAGTGTTACTGTCAATAACTTCTTGTGGAATAGGCCAAAGAATAAATTCTTTTTTCACCACATTTTTTGATTGTGTGTTTAATGTTTGTACGCGGCGTAAAAAGATATCCTCACCAAAGCGGGCAAGGGTCATACGGCGCATTTCCTCACCAATAAGCTCCCGGGCACGTTCGTCGAGAATCAAATCAGCATTGATTGCTGTGGCATCGATTAATGACGCTTTTGCACGGGCACGGACAGCATTGATGGCGTCTTTAGCTTGTGCCGGTTTATTGGCGCGCCAGTATGCTTCAGCCAATAGCAGGTAAGTCTCTGCCAAACGTACTTTCACACGGTCCTTCATATTTCCTTCAAATGCAGGGTCAACAGCTGTCTTTCCGTAGAAAAATTTGGTTGTTGTCGGGAATATATTACCTGATTCTTTGATCGCGTCGGTAAGTACGATCTTCTTGCCATAAAGTTCAGGGACGGAAGGATCGTTATAATACCAATCGCGTTTGATATTGAAAGCTGAATTTCTGACATCTTGTTTTTCATAGCTATCCAGCCACCATTGATAAGGGCGCACGTGTCCAAGCCCTCTTCCACCAAGTGAGTCGGCCAAGGCAAATCCTTTTTGTTGTGAATAGAAGGGCACCCAGGCACGTTTACTCCAATCCGTGTAGCGGTCGCCGCCCCCTTGTGTATTGTATTCCAATTGGATGGCCCAGATCGTTTCTTGATTGCCGGAACCGCGATTTTGATTGTTTTCGATAAACATATCGTGGAAATAATCCCCAGGTTTATCTTTTTCGGCGCCAAAACGTTGATCGTTCAATTTAAAGTAGCCACTTTGAATCACTTTGTTGGCAGCTTCTGCAGCTAAATCTGGCTGTCCAGCTTCGATATATGCTTCTGCCAGGTAGTGTAAAGCTGCCCATTTCGTCAATTTACCTTCCTGAATTGTTCCTGGATTGTCGGGCAGGTTTTCACTTGCATACTTCAGGTCTTCAATCATGTGCGTCAAGATTTCAGCTTTTGGTGTACGCGTGAAATCACGACGGGGTGTTTCGGATACCTTGTCCACCCAAGGCACATCGCCGTACAGGTTGACTAAGTAGCGATAACTGTAGGCACGGAAGAAACGAGCCGTTGCTTCCACACGTTTTGGATCGTTGTCCTTGTCTGTCCAGCTAATACCATCCTTTTTTAAAGCCTCGAGGATGGTATTGGTATTGCCAATAAATCCGTAGGCATATTTCCAATAATTGCGGACATAAGAGGAAGCAGGATTTAGCGTATAATTGCTGAATGGAGCCAATGTAGCGTCTGTACCTGTGGTTTTGATAGCAACGATATCTGTTCCGACCTGTAACGCCTCCTGTGGAGTTGCTCCTTGGGAAAAGATACTACCGTTCCAGGTCAGGAATTCCATGCGGGCATAAGAGTATAAACCGTTTAGTCCAGTTTCGAAGCCTTTGGTATTAATATAGGTATTATCAGGTGACTGAAAGCTGCTGGTGTCTTCATTTAAGAAGTTCTTGCTGCAGCCTGTAAAAAGTAAGCTTAGGCCAGCTAGAATTGTATATAAAGTTGTATTTCTTTTCTTCATGATCTTGATGTGTTTAGAATTGGACATTTACTCCCAATGAGAATGTTCTCGCAACAGGATAAGGACTGGCAATATTTGTCGTTGTTGGATTACCTGTGGTCGAACTTACGCTCAATGCCTCTACGTTGTAACCTTTGATTTTGGAGAATGTATAGAGGTTACGGGCGTTAATAAATGCTTTAATGGAAGAGAGATTCAATCTTTTTAGAAAATCGCCATCAAAGGTATAGCCCAAGCTAAAGTCCCTAATTCGCCAATAGGATGAATTGATATAATACGTATGGTTGTTTACTGGCGTGTATCCAGGGGATGGGATGTCTGTGTTTGTACGCTCCGGTGTCCAGTAAGGCATGTCAGCAAGATAATTGGCGCCGTTGTTAGGTAAGAAACGTTCGATGTTTTTGAAATCATCTATTTTCGTTCCACCAAATGCCCCATTCATAAAGAACGACAGGGAGAAATTTTTGTACGTGAAATCATTGCCAATACCGAGTGTATAAGGTGATATTTTGTTCCCCATCACGGTACGGTCATTGGCATCGATTTTACCGTCGTTGTTGAGGTCTGCTAACTTGGCATCGCCAGGTTTCGCTTTAGGTTGATAGGAGTTTGCGATGTCGTCGCCCTCTTGCCATACACCAATGACTTTATAATCGTAGAAAATACGGATAGGCTTTCCGATTAACCAGGCATTGGTCAAATCATCTTTTCCGTCAGCGCGCAGTTTGGTGATTTTATTGTTGTTATAGGCAAAGGTTGTATTTACATTCCATTGGAAATTGTCATTTTTGACAGGTATGGCATTCAAGGTAACTTCTATCCCTTTGTTGGAAGTTTCACCGATATTGGTTAAAATGGTGTTATAGCCGTTCATGACAGGGACCTGTTCACTTAATAAAAGATCCGATGTTTTTGAGGAGTAGTAATCGATCGTTCCTGAAAGTCTATTTTTGAGAATACCAAAATCCAAACCAAGGTTTAATGAAGCTGTCGTTTCCCAAGTTAGATTGCTTCCACGTCCATTGAAATTCATCACAAGTCCTTTGACTGGGTCAAGACCATAGATATAATCGACGTTGGTCAGACGGTCGTAAGTTTGATAAGGTGATACGGCCTGATTTCCATTTTTACCATAAGAAACACGAAGTTTTAACAAGTCGAAATAGTCCTGTACATTTCCTTCTTTAGAAACCACCCAGGCTCCTGCAACGGATGGGAAAAATGCATATCGGTTGTTTACAGAAAATGCACTATAACCGTCCGAACGACCTGTTAAGGTTAATAGGTAGCGATCCTTAAAGGCATAGTTGATTCTTCCCATGTAGGAAATCATCGCTGTATTTTGGAGGTTGGATTCGATCTTAAGATTTTTAGAGGCAGAAGCCATGTTGTTATATCCGGCATCTGATACAAAATCGTCTCCATTCATTCTAGAAGTTTTCAAATTTGTTTTCTGGGAAGAATAGAGGCCCACGACATTGATTTTGTGGTCACCAAAGGTACGGTCATAGGTCAAGAGATTTTCCCAGGTCCAGTCCCAGAAATGCTCATTGTAAATTGATCCGGTACCGTTCACACCGCGTCCTGTGACCGTATTTGAGCCATAGTAGGAGTTTTCGTTAATATTTCGATAGTTTGTTCCGAAGGTGGTTTTGAAACTTAATCCTTCAATAGGGAGTTTCACATCAAGCCAAGTATTCGCATAGACCGTTCTTCTGGTCTGATCCCATTGGCCTTTTTCGTCTGCGAAAGGGTGTGCCCACAATGTTTGTGCGTACATCGGGTACGTTACAGCAGTGCCATCGGCATCACGGTTTTTACTGTAAGGGGAAAGTTTTACCACACTTTCGAGGTTAGGTTGTACGCCGTCACGGTTCCCTTGAGAAGCCTGCATGGTCATTCCTAGCTTTAACCAAGAGCTTAAACTTTGGTTGAGGTTTAGATTGACATTATATCTTTCGTAGGGCGTGTTTTTTACCACACCATCTTGATTTAGGTAGCTTACAGATGCATAATAATCGGATTTATCTGTTCCACCTGAAAAACTGAGTTGATGTTCCTGAATGGGAGCGCCACTATTGAATACTTCGTCCTGCCAATTGACTTCTTCCCCTTTTTTGTATTGTTCCAATACGTTGGCAAAAAGATAATTTTCTGGGTTGAGCTGATCGCCGGTTTTTCCTTTCGAAGCCTGGTAATCACGCATAAATTGGATGTACTGTGGACCGTTCATCAATTTAAGGCGGCGTTCTACACTTTGAACCCCAAAATAGCCGTTATAATTGATGCGTGCTTTTCCTGCAGCACCCTTTTGTGAGGTAATGAGGATAACGCCATTTGCAGCTCTTGAACCATAGATTGCGGTGGATGAGGCATCTTTCAGTACCGAGATACTGGCAATTGTATTGGAAGAGATATCGCCCAGGGAACCACTAAAAGGAATTCCATCCAGGATAATCAGGGGTGCATTGGACGCCGAGATCGAGTTCTCACCGCGGATATTGATAGAAGCTGTTTCGCCAGGTTTGGCCGAACCGGAATTGATCGCTAAACCAGAAATCTTACCTTGAAGTTTATCGACAACATTCGGTGAATTTATTCGTTCCAGGGATTTTGCTTCCACTGTAGCGATACTTCCTGTCAAATCGCTCTTTTTCTGTTTACCATAACCTACGACCACAACTTCATCCAAAACATCCTCGGATTTTGTCAAGGTTATTTGTGATGCTTGTGCTGCAGAGACTTCTTTCGCCGTAAATCCGATCGAGTTAAATGTTAGGATGGCACTTTTTGAACTGACGTTCAGTGAGAAGATACCGTCTTGATTGGTTGTAGTTGCTGCTGCTTTACCTTTTTCAGAAACGGTAACACCGCTTATTGGTTTCCCCGTTTCATCAACGACCTTTCCGGAGACGACTTGCTGGAAGGGTGAACGACTGGTTATTGCAACCAAATTACGTGGATTTGCTACCCCGTAAATAGGTGCCGCTAATGACAAAATTGATAATGGTGTCAGAAGGATGAGATGACTCTTTTTGACCATAGGTGTGTAATTTAGATTCAGTAAGTGTTTAATGCGGCAATTATAAAGAAATAAAGCGTTGGCAATTCTATTGCTTCTTGGAACAAACGATTGCACGAACTACGAAAACGTTATAGAAATGGGGTTTTGTAATGAAAAATTGGAGCTAATGGAAGCTGATTTGTTCGCCTAGGATTCCGATCGTTAATAACATGTGTGCGTCGAGCGCTTTTATGTTGTTCAGTTGTGTCATCAAGATGCCATACGTCGAAAAAAGGGATGAAATCGGTTAAAAGGGTCGTTTTTCTGCTCTTTTTTTAGTATTTTGGGGTAATTTGGTCTTTGTAGCCCATCCCGTCAGATACCAGCGGATTCGTTTAAGATTGATTTTTTGGGTAAATTTGTGTTTTAGTAGCTAAGGGCTGATGCTGTTTTTTCTAAAAGTCTTTGTTTTTTTGTTAGAAAGAACCTTTAGCTTGTTTTCGTAATTGTTGTAAACAACGTTATGAAGCTTATATTATTAGTATTTATTTAAATAGAAGATTATGTCTATTGTAAGAGAGTCCGATCTGATTGGAATTGGAAAAAAATTTCAAATTGAAACCGATGCGGGAGACAATATGGTTGTTGTTATCCATGACGATGGCAGACGGGAACTTTATCGCTATGATGACGAGGAACATGAGTCACGTTGTGTCATGACACTCAATGACGATGAATCTCGGCAGATTGCGGGTATTATCGGTGGTTTGTCCTACAAGCCTAAAGCTTTGGAGACAATTGAAGTTGCTTTGGACGATTTACGCATTGAATGGTACAAAGTGGAAGGCAAAAATGAGGGAGCCGGAAAGACAATTGGAGAACTGGAAGTTCGTCAACGTACAGGTGCATCGATTATTGCTGGGATACGGGATGATGATACGGTTATCAATCCAGGACCGTCTTATTTGATTAGCCCAGGCACCACACTTGTCATTGCTGGAAAGAAGAATAATATTAAACTTTTGAAGGAAATTTTACTGTAATTTATGCTATCACATACCTTAATACTGGAAATTGGAATCGCTGTAGGACTTGTTGCCATTGTTGGCCTAATAGCCAATAAGCTTAAGTTTTCTGTTATTCCATTTTTCATTATTATAGGAATGGTTTTGGGGCAGCACGCTCCGCAGGTTGGTCTGGTGGATTTAACATTTACAGAAAGTAAACCCTTTATAGATTTCATGGGACGGTTGGGCGTATTATTCCTGCTGTTCTACCTGGGCCTTGAGTTTTCTGTCAATCGCCTTATTAAATCCGGTAAAGCAATTGTCACAGGCGGGACAATTTACGTCTTATTGAACTTTACCTCAGGCTTGTTGATCGGATGGCTAATGGATATGCCATTTAAGGAAATGATGGTCTTATGCGGTATCATGACGAGTTCTTCCACGGCTATTGTTGCAAAGGTTCTTACAGATCTCAAACGCACGGCCAACCCGGAGACTGAGGTCATTATGGGGATGATTATGTTCGATGATCTGTTTATAGCGATGCATATCTCTTTCCTTTCAGGCTTGATACTGACAGGAAGCAGTTCGTTTTGGACGGTAGCAGGAACGTCCTTACTGGCCTTGGGATTTATATTGGCCTTTTTGATTTTGGGCAGAAAACTGGTGCCTGCGATTGATCGCTTATTGAAGGAGAAAACTTCTGAACTATTTATATTGATCATCTTTGCCTTACTGTTTATTGTGGCTGGTTTCTCTGAAACCATCCATGTTGCGGAGGCAATTGGGGCATTGATGGCTGGCTTGGTGTTGGCAGATTCGCAATACATCAAAAAGATTGAATCGATGGTACTGCCCTATAAGGATTTTTTTGGGGCAATGTTTTTCTTTAGTTTCGGATTGTCTATTGATATTATGTCACTTGGGGGGGCTGTATTTTGGGCTTCGATTGCAGCGCTGGTGACGGTGATGGGTAATCTTGCATCGGGGTATTTTGCAGCTAAATTTTCGGGCATGAAACCTAAAACTTCTTTTGATATTGGCTTTACCTTGTCTGCGCGGGGAGAGTTTTCCATTATCATGGCAAATATTGGTAAAGCAGGGGCTTTATTGCCCGTTATTCAATCCTTTGTGGTTGTATATGTTCTCATTCTTTCCATCGTATCCCCACTATTGACCAAAGAGTCCCGTAATCTGTGGAAATTACTTTTCGGTACGGACGCCAATAGCTCCAAGCCTTTGAAAAAGTTGAGTGATTTGGAAAATAATCAGACCACTTAGCGCTTCTGGATGATAGGGGTGCTCTTATATGAGTGGTCACAAACAAAGAGGATCCTACAATACTATAGGATCCTCTTTGTTATTATGAACTATTGAATTTTATAAAAAACCTAACTCTAGTTTTGCTTCTTCCGACATCATGTCTTTTGTCCAGGGTGGATCAAATGTCAATTCGACCAATGCTTCTTTGACACCTGCTACAGCAGCAACTTTTTCTTGAACTTCATTCATGATTTCGCCTGCCACGGGGCAGCCAGGAGCAGTCAGCGTCATTACAATCTTTGCAATACCTTCTTCCTTCGTAATGATTTCATATACAAGCCCCAAATCCACAATATTTGCGGGTTTCAGTTCAGGATCATAAATTGTTTCCAGTACAGCTTGGATTTGTGGCGCTAGACCCAGTTTATCTAATACAATGATACTCATTTATTCAGTTTTTTATCGTGAATAGCGTTTTGATAGATCGCTAATAATTTCGCTTCATTTATTTCAGGAGTAAAATTACTAAAATAGTAAGCAATGCAGGTCTTTCTTATCTCATCTTTTTCATTTGTCGTTTTTGTACTCCACTCCCTTAAACATTGGATGATATCGTTTTTGTTGTGGGGATCGAAAGTTTGTCCTGTTTTACCGGGGATAATCAATTCGGGGAGTGGGCCTAGATTTGAGCAGAGCACAGCTGTTCCGACTGAATAAGCCTCAAGAATCGTGATCGGCATACCTTCAAAACAAATCGATGGTACGAGTAGTGCCTGTGCTTTGGCTATCAGGGGCAGTATTTCTGACCTTTTTTTGAAACCGAGGTAGGAAATATTCGGCTGGTTTTTAATGCTTTTCAAGACCTCATTTTCGAGTGGACCGCCACCAATTAGCTGTAGTTGAAAATCTGTTCCGATAAAAGTATCAATCAGATTCAATATCCCCTTTTCATCTGAAAGACGACCGACGTATACGAAGTGGGCCTGTGTACCCTCGGGCGCTATTGTAGTAGGAAAAACAAAGTTCGGTTTAATCTCGAATTTAGTAGACGGAAGGTGCAAGGTCGATTCAACGAATATGTTCTTTGCAAAGGAGCTTAAATTGATGTAGCGATTTACCTTTGCCCAAGTTCCAATTTTACGGTGAAACCAATAATTCAAAGCCAGAAGAAATGTTTTGACTGTAGAATTATTGAATGCCTTTTGCCGAATGGCCGTCCACGGAAACTCCTCTTGGAGTGAGTCTAGAAAGAGATGGTTGTGGTGGTACAGCGTCGCCGAAGGGCATAGTAAACGGAAGTTATGCAAGGTCATGACCTGGGGGATGCCGAGTTTTGCAATCGTACGCACGATAATCGGACCCGCTGCATAATGGGTGTTGTGAACGTGAACGATGTCTGGTTTAAACGTCCGAATTATTTTTTTGACACGTTGAGCAGCGCAAATATTCCAAAAAGATCCTATTGTCTGTAACGCACCCTGCCAACCCTTTTTATTTTGAAAGGTTAGCGTTTGGACCTCATGTCCTTGCGCGAGAAGGGAAGATTCCTGCTGAAATACAGTGTCTTCACCACCAGGATCTTGATAAAATGTATGGATAATCAGTATGCGCATAATAAAAGACTTATGCAAATGTACAATTTTGAGGTGACTTCCTTTAAGGGGACAAAATTGCCATTTCTATATGATTATTGCTATATTCGCAAGATTCGATCGTAAAGATATATGCAACATTTACAACAACTCGTGATAGAGGCGATAGAGACAAGTCAATTTCCTGAAACACCATCAAATTTATATGATCCGATACGGTATATATTGACTTTGGGCGGAAAGAGGGTTCGACCAGTGCTGACATTGATGGCTGCCGAATTATTCGGCATGCAAGAGATGGCTGAAATTATCCCTGCTGCCAAGGCAGTGGAGTTTTTTCATAACTTTTCACTGATCCACGATGATCTAATGGATAAGGCTCCTTTAAGAAGGGGTAAAACGACAGTTCACGAGAAGTGGGATGCTAATATTGCCATATTGTCTGGAGACGGCTTGTTGGTCAAAGCTTACGAGGAAATTTCAAAGTGTAATCCTATTTACCTGCCTGCAACTTTGAAAATTTTGAGTAAAGTGGCTATGGAAGTATGCGAGGGCCAGCAATTAGATATGGATTATGAGAGTCGGGATTCGCTGACAATGCCTGAATATCTTGAGATGATCCGTCTTAAAACTTCGGTGTTATTGGGCGGAGCGTTACAGTTGGGTGCTATTTTGTCTGGAGCAGATGAACAGCAACAGCAGCTGATCTATGATTTTGGAGAGAATGTAGGCTTAGCATTTCAATTACAGGACGATATCTTGGATGCCTATGGAGATCCAGATACCTTTGGAAAGATCGTTGGTGGTGATATCATGATCAATAAAAAAACCTTTTTATTGGTGAAGTTGATGGCGGTAATTTCGGACGACGATAAGACAGTCTTACAAGGCTTATTGGACACATCTATAGCGACTGCTCCATCAAAAGTAGCGGATATGCTTGCCTTATACGAGAAGTATGAGATTAAAAGTGCTGCCGACGAATTGAAAGATATCTATACACAGCGGGCATTTGAAAAAATGGAAGCATTGAATGTACCAAATGATCGCAAAGAAGCGTTATTAGTGTTAGCAAATAACCTTTTGGTAAGACAGCAATAAGTATAAATTCTATTAAAATTCGTATCTTGCCTGTAAATGTTTTTTTTGTAAGAAAATAATTAAATAAATTTTTAGATTACGTTCATGGAGCCTTTAAAAATCACCGTATTTCAAGCATATTTATTCTGGGAAAATATCGAGAAGAATCTAAATAATCTTGCATTGAGACTTTCCTCATTGCGTGAGAAAACGGATGTTATTATTCTCCCCGAAATGTTTAATACAGGCTTCACGAATAATGTCGAGAAATGTGCAGAACCTGCAAATGGACCTACGACAAGATGGCTATTTGAGATGGCAAGCTCACTTAACTGCGTTGTTGCCGGTTCTTTGATTATTGAAGAAGGCGGGAAATACTATAATCGCTTTGTATGGATGTTTCCTGATGGCAAATATGTAAAATATGATAAACGTCATCTTTTCGGACTATCTAAAGAAAGCGAGTACTTCGAGCCAGGAAATGAACGTATCCTGGTGGATATCAAAGGATGGAAAATTTGCCCGATGATCTGCTATGACCTTAGATTCCCCGTCTGGTCTAAAAATCAAAATGGCGCCTATGATATTTTAGTGTATACGGCCAGCTGGCCGGATAAGCGTTCTGCACATTGGAGAGCCCTTATTCCAGCACGTGCGATAGAAAATCAAGCTTACGTTGTTGGAGTAAACCGGGTTGGGCATGATGGTAATGATATTTACTATTCAGGTGGTTCTATGTGTATCTCTCCACTTGGTGATGTGGTGTATTATAAGCCAGAAGACGAGGACTTGTATACATTTACCTTAAATCCGAATGATCTGTTGGAAGCACGGGAGAAATTTCCTTTCTTAAAAGACTCCGATTCTTTTACAATCGGGTAACACGCTCTAAATTAGGTATAATTGCAAGCATTTATTTTGTTTGTCTCCTTTTTATTTGTTAAATTCAGTCTAGTATAAATCAAATTGTTATGATTTATCAACATCTACTGGTGACATGTTGATAAAATTTTGTTTGAGACAGTTAGATTAAAGCGTAATTTAGGCTAACTATTAGCCAAAATACGTTTAGCTTTTTCTCAAATTATATGAAAGACAACGTTTTATTATTGCAATAAGTTGCGTAAACAACCATAACCATTATTCATATGTTAGACCAAGATTTAGTATCACAAGAGTATTTTTATAATTTCTTAACAGGGAAATACTCAATTGCAGTTATGCGGAGATTACAGCGTAATCTCAAGGAGGCCGGGTTAAACATTACTTCTGAACAATGGAGTATCATGTATAACCTGTGGGTAGAAGAGGGGCTTACTCAGCAGGAGCTTGCTGTTCGCACATTTCGAGATAAACCAAGTGTTACTCGATTAATTAATAACCTGGAACGGGTAAATTTGGTTATCCGCGTTAATGATAAAAACGACAGACGGTCCAATCTGATCTATTTAACAAAAATAGGACGAAAGATGAAGGATGAAGGAATGAAGCAGGCAAAAAATACCATTGAACAGGCTTTAGGGGGATTAGCCGACGATCAAATTACCTTATCAAATACCATTCTGCATCGCGTATTGTTTAATTTGAAATAAAGATACTTAGTGGGGGTTATTCTATAAGGGAACTATCAGGGTAAAAAAAAGGTCCCCTATGTTGAATACATAGGGGACCTCTTTTATATGAATTTCTAGCAGCTAATCTTCGAAAAGTTTGCTCTCGAAATCTGTGTGGCTATTGACCAATTTACCTTCAGTTCCGAAATAGATTTCCTGAAAACTTAGTGTCCGTATAGCATCTACCTTACGATAGAATTTATCTGCCGATACATCCGAAAGTGTTTTAAAACCACAAGCCTCCATAATTTCGACTGTAGCACGTAATGTGTTGCGGTGGAACTGAGCGACACGTACATATTTATCGTTTACGTCGAGTCCTTTGTATAAATGCGGTTGTTGCGTGGCAACCCCAACCGGACAGACGTCTTCATTACATTTAAGTGCTTGAATACAACCTAAAGCGAACATCATACCGCGAGCACTATAACATGCATCTGCGCCTAAGGCAATGACTTTCAAGATATCGAAACCTGTTACAATACGGCTTGATACAATAACTTTAACATGTTTTTTTAAACCAAAAGCAATCAAAGTTTTCGTTACAAATGCCAATGCATCGTATAATGGCATCCCTAGGTTATCTGTAAACTCCAGTGGAGCAGCTCCCGTACCACCTTCTGATCCATCTACGGAGATAAAATCCGGGAAGATCTGCGTGTTTTGCATGGCGTGACAGATGTCGATAAACTCATGTTTATCACCGATACAAATTTTGAAGCCGATAGGCTTCCCACCCGATAACTCGCGCAGCTGTTGTATGAAGTGCATCATTTCAGTCGGTGAGGAGAAAGCGCTATGTGCTGGAGGCGACATCACATCTGTTCCTGGAATGACGTGACGAATAGCCGCAACCTCAGGTGTATTTTTTGCCGCTGGAAGGATACCTCCATGACCAGGTTTAGCGCCTTGCGAGAGTTTCAATTCGACCATCTTCACGTTTTCACGATTGGATTTTTCTCGGAAGAGCTCCGCGTCAAATTTTCCTTCCTGATTCCGACAGCCAAAATAACCTGTACCCACCTGCCAAATTAAATCACCACCGTTGTTGTGGTAGTCACTGATTCCTCCTTCGCCGGTATTGTGTGCAAAGTTTTGAAGTGCAGCACCCTTATTTAATGCCGTTATTGCTGTTTTGCTCAATGCACCATAACTCATTGCTGAGATATTGAACACACTTAAGCTATAGGGTTTTTTACAGGCTGCATTTCCAACAGTGGTACGCAGATCGTGGTTTTCGATATGGCAAGGGAAAACAGAGTGCGCAGCCCATTCGTTCCCGACAGCCTGTGGATCAGTCTGCATACCAAATGCGACAGTTTCACGCTGATTTTTTGCACGTTGGTATACGATCGAACGCTGTCTTCTGTTAAATGGACGTCCATCCATGTCTGATTCCCAAAAATATTGTCTCAACTCAGGACGAATAGATTCGAAGATATAACGGAAATATCCAACTAAGGGATAATTGCGTAGGATGGCATGTTTGGTCTGGAAACTATGATATAACGCAATCAATAGCAATGGAAATGGGATGATAAGCAGCCAAAACCAGCTTGATGTAAATATAAATCCAAATGATACAATGATTAAATTAATCACAATCATTATTGAAAGAATGAGTTTTCTAACTTCCATAGAAAATACGATTGTTTAGTTTTAATTCGCTATTTTAATGTTTAGCCCAACTGAATATTTTATTACTCAATTAGCATTCCAAAATGCGCTTTTGGACGAAGCAAATGTACTAAAGTTCCTGAAGTAAATGCATATATTTACCCCTTGGAGGTAAGTTTTGATAAGTTTATAACCGTTTCTAACAAACTATTTTCTTTTAGTAATCTCCTGCGATAAAAGTTGATAGATTTGCTGTAAATCTGGTTTATTGCTAATAAATTGCAAATGTTTTTGCATTGTTGTGCTGTCCTGTCGGATCGCTGGTCCTGTCTGAACTGTTATTGGAATATGATTTTGCACTTTTTCTGCCGTCTCCAGGATGATTGGTTTAATTAGATCAAAGGACAAGTCGTTTTCTGCTAAGAGCTCGTAGGCCATCTGATAAAGGATGTTAGTGAAATTGTTGACCATAACCGAGGCAAGGTGGATGGCTAAACGCTGCTGGGAATTACAATAGATGCTCAGCGGTGCAAATGTCTGTGCTAACTGAAATAGCGCGGCACTATTTTCATCCGTGTTACCTTCAACACAAAGTGGGACGGTCGAAAAATCGACTGCTTTATTTTTGGATAATGATTGTGGGGGATAGATGACTCCCGCATTTTTAAATCCAGCCAAGACAGAAAGATCGGTTGCTCCCGAACAATGAATCACAACACCTTTTATATCTTTTGGTAGCGCTTCTACCAGCGATACAATGGCCTGATCGGTAACTGCAATGAGGTAAAGATCAGCATGTAGGTCTAGTTCAGATAGTTGGTCAATTGCTGCGCAATGAAGAGCAAAGGCCAATGCATTTGCATTGGCCTTTGTTTTACTGTAGATCTGAACGATATGATGTCCTGTTTTTTGAAACTGTTGTCCAAAATGCGTAGCGGCATTACCGCTTCCTAAGATCACAATGTTCATTATTTAAGTGCTTTTCGTTTCTCCTCTTTATTTCTTCTCACAATGGACATGATAAAACCGATGGTCATGACAATCGTTCCACACCAGAAAAAGTTGATGTATGGGAATTTAATGGCTTTAAATACGACCCATTTCTTTTCTGGAAGTGGCTTTTGATAAACCATGATTTCCAGTTTATCCTTGTCAGGTTTAATTCCCGTAAATCTGAATTTAAGTCCTTGCTCGTTGACATCTTTATTGAAGTCATAAACACCACCATCTTTAATTAAGTAGATTGGTTGTACCTCATACTGTTTGTTGTCGGCCGAAAATACTTTTATTTTCAATCCAACCATAACATCACTAGGACCTTTTGGAATTTTCTCCAGGTGAGCCTCTTTGTTTAAGCCTTCAATGACATAATATCCATTGCGGTAGCGTAGGGTATCACCGATATTTACCTGATACGTTGCCGGCTCCTCATAGTCCTCGAAACCAGTTTTGTCTTCTGCCGGAACTTTCGCATGTGTTGCCTGACTTTCAGCTGCAGCTGCGGTAATCAGTGTATACACGTCATGCGTGACATAATGTTTGGTCGCTGGAGTACCAATCAAACCGCCCATTTTCGCGTTGTTTTGTGCAAAAGGTTGTAGCACAAAATGCTCCTTCACTTTACCTGTTTCTTCGTCGATCCGCTCGTATTTTATTTTATAAAACGTATTTGGAGCCACAATGCTATCGCCGATATAGGTAATTTTGTATTCCCCCATTTGTACAGGTTCACCTTCGGTTAAGAATAAATTGTCGCCAGGTTTCTCTACTTTGTCAAATCCCGATACAGCAATGTAACCTGTGTTGTTGACCGAGATGACCTCGTTGGTTGCTGCGGCCACCATGGCACCGATAAGTAGTAATCCAAAGCCGATATGGGCTACCGAAGAGCCGGCCAGCTTCCATTTACCTTTGACAGCATCGCCCAATACACGGATATTCGCCAAAATACAGAAAATACTTGCGAAGGTGATCAAAATATAGATCAGGTTGGTATAAGTCTTCGTAAAATAGACGACAGCAGCCGTTAGAATGAGAGACACAACCACCGATGCTACCGTGGAAGCCAAAAACTTGCGGCTATCGGTACGTTTGTATTTTAAGAATTGTGTAAATCCGGTTAAGATCATAACGATCACTGCAAAACCCGATTGCCACTTGTTATAATGTTGGATCGGATCCAAAGGTGGAGCTACCTTGGTGCCAAAGATCTTGTTGAACACTGGAATTGATGTTGAAGCAATGATCTGTGCACATGCGACAGTCAATACCAAGGCGCCAATAAACATCCAGAATTCTCTTGAATAGATATCCTCATCCTTTTCTGTGATGGGCATCTCTTTCTTTTTGACGGTAAGAAATACGACCATGATTACCAAAAAGACAACATTGAATAAGATCAATTGTCCGCTCATTCCCAGATCGGTAAAGGAGTGTACAGAAGTCTCTCCAAGGACACCACTACGTGTCAGGTAAGATGCATAGATAACAAGTACAAAGCTGATCATCGCCAAAAATGTAGCGGTGAAGTAGGAGTGGCCTGAATTCTTGTACGCAATCATGACGTGGACAGCAGCAATCAGGGTAAACCAAGGAATAATTGATGCATTTTCTACCGGATCCCATGCCCAGAAGCCCCCGAAGTTAAGTGCTTCATAAGCCCAGAATGAACCCATGATAATACCTGCGCCTAAAATCATCACGGCAAATAAAGCCCAAGGAAGTGCTGCATTGATCCATTCTTTGTATCGCTTGGTCCAAAGAGCACCTGTTGCATAAGCAAAGGGAACAATCATCGATGCAAAGCCAAGGAACAGTGTTGGTGGGTGAATCACCATCCAGTAATTTTGAAGCAAAGGGTTCAAACCATTACCGTCGGTGATGAGTGAAAGATAATTAGCTTCTCTAAAGATTGGAATATCCATTGCTTCACGCAATAGGATAAACGGAGAGCTACCGATACGCAGGCCGAAGATTTCCACACCAATAATCATGGAAGCTAAAAATGCTTGGCATAACATGACGAAAGTCATGACAGACGATTCCCAGCTTTTTGCTTTAAACAGCAAAACAGAACCTAATACTGTTTGCCAGAACATCCAGAGCCAAAAACTACCCTCCTGACCTTCCCAAAAACTGGAAATGATATAGTAGGTAGGGAGTGTCTTGGACGAGTGCGCCCAAGCATAATTATATTCAAAAAGATGATTGTATATAATATAAAATAAAGTTGCACCAATTGCCAATACGGAGACCGCATTAGCCCAAAAGGCAATACGTGCAATTTTTTTCCATGAATTCTCTTCAGGGTATTTTGTTGCAAAAAAGTAACTGATACAAGATAGAAGTGCAGCACCAAAAGAAAGTACAATAAAGAATTGTCCGATCTGCCCTGGTAGCAGGTGCTCACCAACGTAATTAACGTCCATTGAAAATTGATTTTACGAATTAATTATTGAAAGCAGTAGCATTGATCTCGGTGACGACCGATTTATCGTTATATTTTGACGGACATTTCATCAATATCTTACTTGCCCTAAACACATTTCCGTCCATTTTTCCTGTCAATACAATTTGCTCTGAACGTTCAATATCTTGAGGTTTGGCGCCTCTAAAAATCACTTCACATTCTGTACCATCGTTGTCACGCATGAAAAACGAAAATTTGTTGGCGTCAGTTTTGGGATCATAATGAAGCGCTTTGTCTTTATTCAATTGACCTACCACATATAGTTCGGTTTTCTTTTCTTTAGCTTCGGTAAATGTCGAATAGGTACTTGAATCGGTATAGATAACAAGTATCATGGCAATTGCGACAGCAATGATAGCGATTAGAATAATTGAACTTTTTTTCATTTGTATTTACTTATTTTATAAGTGATTGATCTCATCGTATAAATGAGCTCATTTCACCCGGTTTGTTTTTTCTTAACGATGAATAGCTGTTCCAATCTGCCAGATATCTTCCTGTTTTTTTAGAAAGATTATTACCCAAACCTGACAACGTTGTGCTCGCTAAAATCCCAAATTGATTACATTTGAGACCTAATCGAATGCAAAATTACAAATAGATTCGCTAAGAAAGGAATAATGCAACTTTTCCATATTATTTATATCTATTCTAAATAGTTTGAATTAATTGGAAAAATAAGCTAGATTCGAATGCTTTTGAATAATTTGAAGTGAAATTTGCTATTTTGGTTCTAATGATATCGCATGAATTTTACAATTGCCTGTTAATATGAGTGTTGCTTTGCGATTTTTAGGCCTCTTTTGGGCTGTTATATTCCCCGGCTTTTTTGTTTTTGGACAGGTTAAATTCCGTAATCAGGAAATTGCTATCCAAAATGACAATGACGTCTATCTACTGACCGGTCAGGACCGCTATTATACCAATGGTATCAATATCAACTATAGGATTGCGTTGTCAGGGAAACCGGATAGACAGACTTCAAATACGGTATTGGACTTTGAAATAGGCCAACGGATTTACAATGGTATCAGTATCATTGACTATAGACGGCAGGAAAAGAAATACGATAGACCATTTGCAGGTTACCTCTATTTTAGTGCTGGGGTAACAAGGTTTTTACCGCACGATCAGGTTGTTGAGTTCAAGACTGAATTGGCGCAGATCGGCCCTAAATCCTACGGTGAAGAAGCACAGAAGTTTATCCATCATCTCTTTGGGATGTACGAGGCGACAGGTTGGGATACGCAGCTTGGAAATTCCTTTGGTATTGATTTAAGTGCAACCTATAAAAAAGGACTATATCGCAGTCAAAATCAGCAATTCGACGTCGGAATTATAGGTGAGGGAACCATTGGACTAAATAATACCAATATGGGAATTGCGGCCCCGCTTCGGTTGGGGAAGCTGAAATCCTATCAGGCATCCACCTTTACACATGGGCATTTGACACAGGGGAGGGCAGACAATGATAAAGAATGGTATTTTGTCTATCAACCAAGCGTGTCTCGTATTTTTTACAGCGCAACGGTAGAAGGAGGGAGAGGTAAAAATGATCCCATAGGTAAGTTATACACTATTCAGCCTTGGATGCTTAGTCACCGCATTGGTTTCAATTGGTCTAACCACAAGATCAATTACGGTATCAATTACATCTTCAATTCGAAAGAGCTCAAATCGGTGTTTCACCGGCATCAATATGGCGAGCTGTTTTTTGCCTACCGTTTTTGATCAGCCAGCCATAGGTAGGGCCTACATGGATCCGCTTGATAGGATCTTCGTTGGTCCACCGTTCAAATGTTTGCCGTTTGCAGCCTGTTTAACCTGGGTTCTCGTGAATAGGGTCGGCCAGTTTTTGCCCGATCAATCTGGTGGTGAGCATAGCGGCTACGGTGTCTCCAGTGGCATTGAGCATCGTTGCCAATGGGTCGACCAGCGTGGCGATAATCATAATGGAAGGAATCACCTCCGTTGGCATCTGATAAACCGATATGATCAGCATTTCTCCGATGTAGCCACCATTAGGAATTCCGCCGGCGACAATACTGACAAGTAAAGTAATTCCTACTGCCATAATCAGATTGGCTGGATCAAAAAATTCCTTGCCACTTAATAAAAGCGCAATATAGATTTTAAAGATACAGGCGATCGCTGATCCATGCTTGTGCAATGTCGTGCCTAGGGGAATGACGACACTAGCGACGCTGTCCGGGATTCCAATTTGCTTGGCTGCAAGTAAGTTGGCCGGCATGGTGGCGAGGCTGCTGCAGCTGCTCAATGCGGTTAAGGAAGGCAATATGTTATTTTGCCAATATCGTTTGACACCCTTTAGCCCGAATGCAAAAAAAGCGAATAAACTGAATACCGTGAAAAAATAGAAGATTCCAAAAAAGTAATATAGACCGATAGGTTTAGCATAAAAACCAAAGAGCTGAGGGCCTAATGTTCCAACCTGATAGGCAAAATATGCTCCCAAACCAATGGGAGCGAGGTTCATGACCATCACGAGCAGATTTCCCATCACAACATTGCCCGAGTTTATAAATTTACGGAAGGTCTCTGCAGATGCCCCTGATTTGCGCGTAGCAATGCCAACGAGGAACGAAAAGATGACAAAGGCCAGCATATTTTGTCGTGATAATAAACTTGAAAATTCGCTAACGGTTAAAAAGCGGACCATTTTTTCACCCCAAGAATCATGAACAACTGTTTCTATGATCTTGTTTGTTTGTTCAATAGCCAGTGGAGCATCTACTGGAAAGAGGTAAAGGAAGCAGATGCTTGACAGTCCGGCGACGACAATACCCAGTACAAATACGAACGACATCATACCGATGATCCTTCCCAGTACACTGTCGCCATCGATATTGGCAACAGATGAGGATATGGCAAAAAAAACCAAGGGTATAACGCTGACAAATAGGAGGTTTAGAAAAATGTCACCGATCGGTTTAAGATTATTGACGATATTCGGAAAGAAGATGCCGATCAAACTTCCAATACTGATCCCAAGGAGTAGAAGTAAGATACTGCCGTAGTTCTGCACAAAAGTTTTTGTAGCGTATTTCATAGGTGTATGATTAGTTATTTCAAAAGGAGTTCATTCGCATGGAAAAACTGCTTATATTGTCTTGTAATTTGGTCACATTGAGAATATCCAATCCTGTTGTATTGCTTGCGCTTGTTAGGTTTGGATATTTCATTAGGTTTTGTGAATATTTTGTATTTAGATTGCTAAAATAGTGTTTTTCTTGAATAGGTCTATTAAAACGAGCTGAATTTATGCGTGTTTGTTCATTTTTGTTTTACCTTGCAGAAAAAATCCGCTTTTTTCTGCAAATGTCTAGGTGATTGCTTCGTATCTTTTTCATTAAGGTATCAAAGAGCTTGCTATGCTCGGTTTATGATCTACAAAAAAGTTTCTATCCGCTTTCACAGCTGTTGATGCCGTTGAAACCAGGAAGGTTTTGATACTCGAATTGGCTTTTTTATCTTTGGACAGTAGCAGTGATAAGTGTCATGGGTAAGGAATGCGCCATTTGTTTGGATTACTGTTTAGTTGTTTAGACTTAATGTGTGAAAATTGGAACTTAAAGTATTTGTATAAAAATGGAATTTGTAACGACAGGAGATGGTTCGAAAACGTTGTTTAATGCTGAAATAGGAGAATGTTATCATTCTAAACACGGTGCAGTACAGGAAAGCAGGCATGTTTTTATAAAAACAGGGCTTGACCACTATGTACAAACAACAGGGGCAACCGACGTCGGGATCCTAGAGGTTGGGTTCGGGACAGGTTTGAATTTTTTGCAAACAGTTGATTTTCTTAGGGATAAATCCGTTCAGGTGGAATATGTCGGGATAGAAGGATTTCCCTTGCCTTTGTCCACTATTGCCGAAACGGGCTATGAGGCGACGGTAGATCCGACTGTATGGGCAAGCTATTTGAATGCATACGAGCAGGCTTTGACGGAAAACGTACGGATTAACGAGTACTTAAAGCTTCATATTGACCATACCTTATTGATGAATTTCAAATCGGATCGCTTGTTTGACGTTGTTTATTTTGATGCCTTCGCAGCAGTGCATCAGCCTGAGATGTGGAATGATGCTGCCTTAGGACATATCGCGCAGTTTGTTAAACCTGGTGGTGTTTTTGTGACTTATGCTATTACCGGAAATCTCAAGCGCAGTATGAAAGCATTGGGCTTTTCTATTGAAAAGGCGGCTGGTGCGCCTGGCAAACGTGAAATGCTGCGCGCGACAAAATCTCCTTTTTGAACACACTTGGTACAACATCGTTGATCAGATGACCAACGATGTTGTATATTTTCTAATAATCTCTTCGCATAATCTATTAATATTTGCGTTGGTCCTGAAAGTCCTAGTTGAGCGTGATTACCTACGAGCCATTCAATATGCGGTTAAATCTGTTTTTTGTTTTTAGGGATCAATAATAAATGCTACTTGCTAGTCCTAGACCATTTTGAAATTTGCAGAGGACTTTCGGTTGACTATTAAGTAAGGATCTATGATGAATTTGCTATGGGCCAAGAACGTTCGATTCGAGGACCTTTCATATCTCTTTCGAGACATCTTCGTGTCTAGGCAAGGGTGTGTCCGTGGTGAGAGGGGGGGAGTCCGAGTTACCCTCGGTGATAAGACTGTAGCAAAGCTGTCAGAAAATGCTCTTACCCGCTTGTAAGTATGAATAAGGCCCGATGAAGATTCGAATCATCGTCGAAGAAGAGTTGTACAAAACACGGACTTTTTGATGAAAAATAATAACCCGTAACACAGCGTTGATGCTACTTGGCGAATTTACAATCGGAGAATAAATAAAAACAAATATCCTCTTAATGGATGATCTATTTATTCACAAAATAGATGCTGCTTATAAGCTAATTAACATACTTATCCATATCTTATAAGCTATTTAATAATCGGATATAATTGTCAATATACATTAGTTTGTCTTTGGATTTATATTGCTGGATATAGCGCGGATGGTCGAGGATGGTCATTTTTCCAAACAACTTTTCGTCCTTGTTGATCTTAGCGAGAAAGGTTGCATTTCTCTTTCCGAGGACAAAGACCTCCTCTGTCACCAAGCCCATGGAAATGTGCTGTTTTAAGGAATCCAACATAAAGGGGCGGACCATATCAAAAAGTTGCTTGTCGTCGTAATAGTTTGCATTGATCCAGTTGTTGGGTTTTGTTTCTCGGACAATCGCGAGGGGAAATGGGGAATTGATGTAAAACTGTTTGTAGAAGATATCAGGGCCGCCATAAGCTTCAATCATATCGTACATAAAAACCGAAGATATTTCATGGGTATGTGCAGATTGCATCTCTATGCCACATGCACTAGCTAATCTTTTGGTGTCTGTAAAAGGAACTCCCGTAACACCAGCACCGTGTCTGCTCGGATTAATGCCAATAATGAATTTTCTTTGCAGCTTGTCCTGGTAATATTTGTGGTAGAACTTTTCCATCACAACCAATGTCTCAGGATTGTCAAGATAGGGATTAATTACATTGAATTCTGAAGGAAGACTTCCTTGATAATTAAGATGTTTATTGAATAAAACTACTTTTTCCGCAAATGTTAGCATCGTTTGTGGGTTTAAAAACAAAATACGATTTTTTAAAGAGGTAAAAAACAAAGCCGGGTGTCATTTGACACCCGGCTTTGTTTTTTTGTATCTTGAGTCAAGATTAGTGACCTTGCGTACCCTCTACACCATGTGAGTGTCCATGAGACAACTCTTCTTCAGTAGCAGGACGTACAGTCAAGATTTCGATATCGAAATTTAATGTTTTGCCAGCCATTGGGTGGTTTAAGTCAGCAACAACTACTTCTGGAGTAACCTCAGCTACTACAGCGCGGAATTGGTTTCCTTGGTTGTCTTGTAAAGGCAATACTTCTCCTACTGGAGGTAAACCTGTTTCTTTGAACATATCTACTGGCAATTGCGCGAATGCTCTGTCGTCTTTTTGACCGTAAGCATCATCCGGTGCCAATTCAAATGAAATTTTATCACCAACGTTTAAGTCTGCGATGTTTTCTTCAAATTTAGGTAACATCATACCTACACCATATAAGAAATCTAAAGGTTGTTCTGCAGTTGTTTCTTCAACGAAAACTTTTTCACCGTTTTCTACTGTGTGAAGTCTGTACGTCAATGCTACGACGTCGTTTGCTTTTATAGCCATCTGATTTTGATTTTTGGAAGCCCGAGGCTACCGTTTATTAAATATAATTTATTAACGCTTGTATTGAATCCTGTGGTAGACTGCAGGTCCTGTTTTTACAAAGATATGCTTTTGTCTCCTTTCCGACTCTATGTTCTAGCAATGGAAGATTTTCTTCTGTACCGCCAAGAACAATTTTATTCGGAATATAATAGTTGCCGAGTTCATTTTTGAAAGTCATCGCTTTATCTCCTGTCAATGCAATTTCATTGATTCCATATATTTCTTCTAGCAATAATATTGCCCAATTTGAATAGGCAGAGCCATAAGTCTTGATTTGCGGGAATACATTCGCCAGCAATTGGTCTGTAATGGCGATGTAATTTTCATCATCAAAAAGCAAACCTAATCTTTTCAGCTGGCGAACCATCGTCGACGAAGAGGATGGAATTACATTATCCATAATTTCGCTTTTCCGTGCGATGAGTTCCTCTGCCTGCGACGATGTATAGTAGAATGTTTTTTGTGATCCATCGTAAAACAATGCAATGGCCTTATCAGCGAGTTGTCGTGCTTTGGTTAGCCAATTGAGGTCAAATGTCGCCTCATATAATGCTATAAAGGCTTCAATAGTGAATGCATAGTCATCTAGGAAGCCTGCGATCGCTCTATTGTCATCTTTTGGTTGGTGCAATAACTGGAAATCGTCTTGAATAAGATGCGTACAGATAAACTGGGCATTGTTTAAAGCGAGTTCAAGGAAATGGCTGTTTCCAAGACTGTGATAGGCATCGATGAGTCCCTTTAAAAATAAAGCGTTCCAAGTGGTCAGCTGCTTATGGTCGAGCCCTGGACGTTCTCGTTTTTCGCGATAGTCATATAATTTTTTCTTTGAAATTTTTAAAAAATCTGCCCATTCGTCAGCTGACATATTGACCTTTGTTGCTAACTGGTCTGAATTTATGGCGCAAATAGGGATATTGGTTTTTTCTTCCGTCCAGTTCCCTGCTTCGGTGATGTTAAAATATTGCCCGAGTAGCGTGGCATCGTTCCCCAGTACCTCGTTAAATTCAACTTTAGAGAAGGAATAGTATTTCCCTTCAATACCTTCACTATCTGCATCTAATGCGCTATAGAAACCATGGTTTGGTGCTAGCATTTCCCGTTCGGCCCAGTCAATCGTTTCTTCGATAATCCGCTTATAGAACGGATCGCGACTTTGTTGATAGGCTTCGGCATAAAGGGACAGTAGCTGTCCGTTGTCGTAGAGCATTTTTTCGAAGTGGGGAATATGCCAATAATGATCGACCGAATAGCGCGAAAAGCCACCGCCGATCTGGTCATATATACCACCCGATGCTATCTTTTTTAATGTAAAATGGACATGATCTAAGATCTCCCGATCGTCGGCAAGTACGCCATATTTTAGGAAGAATAACCAATTGTTTGGTAGCGGAAATTTCGGTGTTTTTTGATAACCACCCTCTTTTTTATCGAACATCTCGGTCCAAGGGGCAACAATTTCATTTAAGTTGTCAATCGTGTATTGATCGGGGATGGGATGGATGGGGAGTTTCTCGGCCAGTTGAATACCATTGTTTAGCTTTTCGGCATAGTCAAATGCGACTTCGGGTTTCTCCGCCCACATTTGTGCAATTTGCAATAAGATATTCTGCCAGTCGTGCGGTTTGAAATAAGTACCACCGTAAATAGGTCTCCCATCGGGCAGACAGATACAATTCAATGGCCAGCCCCCTGCATTGGTCATCAGTTGCACAGCAAGCATATACACTTGATCAATATCGGGGCGTTCTTCACGGTCGATTTTGACCGATACGAAAAACCTATTCATGGTTTGGGCGATGGCTGAGTTTTCAAAACTTTCACGCTCCATTACATGGCACCAATGGCAAGCCGAGTAGCCAATGCTTACGATGATCAGTTTATTTTCGTCTTTTGCCTTTTTTAAAGCTTCCGGTCCCCAGGGCATCCAATCTACTGGATTGTGTGCGTGCTGTTTAAGGTAGGGTGAATTTTCAAATTGCAATTGATTCGCCATAAGACGAAGGTAGTAAAAAAGCCTCCATGATGGAGGCTTAAATGTGTTTTTTAATATTTGGGTTCTGCAACGATCTGATAGGTCTTAATGGCATCTTTCGGAGTTCCAATTAAAGCGATTGAAGATGTACCTCTTTCCCAAATTGCTATCGGCAGGTGATTAAGCTTATTTTTGAAGAGCTTATTGTACTTATCGTTAAGTTCAGCCTGTTGATTGTTTGTCGTGGTAAGTGTGGGGCTACCAAAAGATTCGCGTGCCACTTCCATCAAATATTCTTTCTCTTTTTCAGGGGTTTGCTTTCGAAATTGATCGCCATAATATAGATTGACATAGCTATAGGGGTATTGTCCTTTTATATAAGTTTGATCGATGCGATAACCCTTTTTGTAAGAAAAGGATTGTCCTACAATGCTTCTTGTGGGTGGGTTTTCCCAATTGACATTGAAAAAATCTTTTCCAGCAATAGCCCTGATCGTTAGGTTGGCTTGTTTGACCACCTTACTATCTTTGTAAACCAATAAATTAAATTTGTAATCGCCCGGTTTGTTGAATGTGACACCGGTCATATAACGAAAAGGGTTAACGCCTGAACTGTAATGCATAATATCATCGATATGCCAAATAATTGAATCAACAACCTCTTTTTCCCAAAGAAAAAAAGTGAAATGATTCTTATGTTTTTCTTTATCATATAAACGGATTTCACCTTGTTCAAATACATTGATAACCCTATTGTCAGTCCAAACATCCATGTTTTTGGTCATCCTTGTTGTAAGAGATTCCGCTTCTTTTTCTTCAGGTTTTATTACTTCTGGTGTTTCAGGATAATTTTCTTTTGTACAAGAAAAGAAAATAAAAGAAATGTAGCTTATTAAAAGATATTTTTTTAACATTATTTTTATGTTTTTGCAAAAATAGAAAAAATACGAGAAACTTTTTTGTGGTGTGGCGTTTCACTTTTTAGTTGCGTTAACTAATTGGTTGTCGGCAAGCGTTTATAGCTTGAAAATTAATTAGATGTTATAAAATGTCCGATGAATTTGATTATTTTTACATGCATTTATTATTAGCTTTACCGAAGTCCTATGTCAAATGACGTTGATCTGCTTAAGAAGATAGTCCAAAAAGATAGAAATGCTTTTGAAGCTATTTATAAGAGCCATTTCCGTAAATTGTATATCTTGTCTTTTCGGTATGTGCGAGAGGAGGCAATCGCTGAAGAGCTCACCAACGACGTATTTATGATGTTATGGGAAAATGCGGGCAAATTGGCCATTAGTCAATCACTGGGAGCTTACCTATCACGCAGTGTTATCAACCTTTCGCTTACCTACCTTAAAAAGAATCAACGTTTATTGGAACGGAATAACGATTATAGCAAAGAACTGGATCTGACGGATGATGAAGATGAAATTGATCGCGCCGCACTTTACGAATCCAAGTTGTTGATGATCGAAAGTATACTGGAAGGGCTGCCGCCGCAGTGCCGAAAAATCGTTCTTATGAGTAAGTACGATAAGATGAAACAACAAGAAATCGCGGATCAATTGGGAATTTCAATAAAAACGGTTAAAAATCATTTGACCATTGCTTACGATAAAATTCGGGTCGCATTGGCCAAGCAAAAAACTTTTCTGTTGCTTTTAATCGGCTTTTTATTTTTTTCATTGGGACTTTTTGTCCAGTTTATTATCTTATAGTTATGGAAGAAAACAATACTTCAAGATTTATTCCTTATGACTTGATTCAGAAAGAGCTGGATGGGACTATTTCCGAAAGGGAAGGAGTGTTGCTTGGGCGTTGGATTTCGGAGGATGTGGCGAACCACGAGCTATACGATGAAGTTAGAAGTATAGCTGATGACCTTATAGCACTGGAATGCTATAAAAAGGTAGATGCCAGTAGCCAATGGGAAAAATTTAAAAATCAGTTGGATAAAACAGGGGATCAACAAGAAGCAGAGATCGAGGCGCCTGTACGAGCAATCTGGAAACCATGGATGAAATTTGTGGCTGCAGCCGTATTGTTCGTAGTCGGTTTTGTCGGCTACCTGAACTTTGACCGTTGGATGGGGTATGAAGTCCGATTATACGGATCGGAAACACAGCAGCCTATCGTACTTCCCGATGGTTCGATCATGAGACTACAGGCCGGAGCCGAGGCGATGTTCAACAAAAGGACATTTCCACAGCAAAGAACTGTTGAGCTCAAAAAGGGAAAAGCGCTATTCGATGTCAAACATCAAACAGGGACCTCCTTTGTGGTTGATCTTGAACATAATTATGTGCGTGATATCGGCACTACCTTTGAAGTCAATTTACTGGAAGATGATGTCGAAGTCCTTGTTAAGGAGGGAAGTGTAGCCTTGAGCAGTGGAAAAGGAGATCATGCAAAAGAACTTGTTTTACAGAAAAATCAAAAGGGACTGTATAAAAGACAAACTGCGTCTTTATCTAAAATTGATCTGTTGGCAGATAATGATACTGATGTCGCACAAAAGCTGAGCTACTCAAATGTTCGGTTGGATAGTATCTGTACAGATCTAGAAAAGCATTTTCGGGCGAATATCACTGTCGTTGGAGATAGTTTAAAAGCACGCAAGCTAAGCATGTACTTTGATGGGCAAACGCTCAACGAGATTGTTCAGATTCTTTCCAAAACTTTAAATGTGAAGTGGAAAGCCGGTAAAAAGGGATATAGTATCTACGAATAGGCTCTTCGCTTTGCTGATATGAAAGATAGGATTCTGTATCGTTTGCTCTTTTTCTGCTGGTTGGTTATAGCGATGTGTCCGAAAGCCATGGGACAGAACTCCCCTGCCGAATTACGGATCTCAATTGACACACATAACAAACAGATTCTTCAGATACTTGCTGAAATTCATAAAACATACGATATATCCATGTCTTATGACGAGCAGGTCTTTAATAAAAAGATTATTTATAGTCGATCGTTTGACAAATCCAGTCTGGAAGAGGTTCTAAATTATTTGCTGAAAGATTCCAATGTTGGATTTACAATGATCAATAGGGCGCTGATCTTCTATGAAGAAGATAAAACTTTTACTGTTAAGGGGCGTGTTGTGGACAGTTTAAGTGGCGAAAACCTGATTGGTGCCACCTTGTTGATCGCGGAGAAAGGTAAAAGTAGTTTAAGTAATAAATATGGGTTTTACTCACTGACATTACCACGGGGCGAATACAGTTGTTATGTAAGTTATCTGGGCTATAAGACAAGGTTGGTCTCATTAAATGCTGAGTTAGAAAATAATTACCTGGTCATTAAGCTCGCTCCAGTGGATTTTAACTTGAGCGAGGTGGTGGTTAATGTTGATTCTTCCTTCACAGCGCAGCACATGGGAAGTTTCACAGATAAAGTCAATTGGACCCAAGCACGAAGAAATGCCTTTTATAAAGGTGAGGCTGATATCATGAAGGTATTACAGATGCAAAATGGGATTAACGGATTAACAGAAGGCGGCAGCAATCTTTTCGTAAGGGGGAGCGGTAAAGACCAGAATCTTATCTTGCTTGATGAAGCTGTTGTTTATAATCCATCGCATCTATTCGGTTTAACCTCTGTGTTTAATTCGGACATTTTGAAGAATACGCAGCTTTATAAGGATGCTATCCCTGCAAATCTAGGGGGGCGTCTTTCTTCCATCATGGATATGAGTACCAGAGACGGCGATGCCAATGCTTTTCATGTTTTTGGTGGGTCAAGTCTATTGATTGCTCGGGTTGGTGCTGAGGGGCCATTTATAAAAAAGGGAAAAGGTGCTTTCATTGCCACTGCACGGGGAAGTATATTAAATGCTTTTAATACGGATTATCGCTTATTTAATGTCAAAGGTAAGTACAGTGACTATAACGTGAAGTTCAACTATACATTTGACGATAAAAATCGGGTTTACCTTTCGGGGTACTATGGGCAGGATAAAGTTATTTCTCCGAATAGGAATACCAATCGTTGGGGTAACTGGACTTCTACTTTTCGATGGAACCATGTGCATAGTGACCGGTTGTTTATGAACCTCTCGGCTATATTCAGTGATTATCATAATAAATTGGATGTCAGTAAACCCGAATCGAGTGACAATCAAATCTGGTTGACACGGATACGTGACTTTAGTTTGAAATCCGATTTTACGTATTTTATGGGATTAGACCGCACCTTGGATTTTGGTCTTCAGGGAACCCTACATCGTTTTAATCCCGGGGAGATCTCGCCGATAAATTCAAACACGGAAGATAATATTTTTAGGGCGCAAGCTTATGATTATACGGGGTATGTTTCTTTTAATTGGAAGGTCGATTCAGCCTTTCGGATTGTTGCGGGAATACGTGCGAATGCCTTTTTTAATGCCTCCTTTGGACGCTATTATTTATTGGATGGCAGCTCGTATAAGCCGTTGTCGAACGATGCCGACAAGAAAAAGTCATATTATGGTTTAGAGCCACGCCTGTCTTTGCAGTATAAAATGGGCAATGACTATGCTTTCAGACTGGCTTATAATCGGAGTTATCAATATTTGCAGTTATTACAGAATGATGAACTTGCTTTTTCCTCATTGGAAGCTTGGGTGCCGGCGGGATTAAATATTAAACCACAATATGTTGATGCTATTTCTTTTCGTATCAACAGATTATTGTATCATGGAAATATTGGACTCGAAGGGTATTGGAAGAAGATGGGCAATCAGGTCGAATTGATCGATCATGCGCAACTGATACTCAACCCATTTATCGAAACACAGCTGCGACAAGGGAAGGGGCATGCTTATGGACTGGAATTGTCTGTCAATCAGCGTGTCGGTGAGTTTACTGGCAGTATCTTCTATAGCTGGTCGAGATCTTTTCGTAAGATCAATGGTATCAATAAAGGAAAAGAGTATGCGGCTAATTTCGATATTCCACATGTGCTTAAGAGCAACTTGTCCTATGACTTGGGAAGGTCGGTGCATCTCAATGCTTTTTATACAATTCATACGGGAAGACCTTTAACCTATCCAATAGGATTTATGGAATATGAGGGTATATATGTTCCGGTGTATTCAAGCCGTAATTCCCATCGTATGCCTACGTTTAGTCGGTTTGATTTAAATTGCTCAGTAGATTTGGAAACGGTAAGACAGCGAGAGCGAGGAAGAAGACATACCTTGAATTTTGGATTATATAATGTATTTGATCAGCGCAATCCACTTTATTATAGTTTCTCCGAAGATAGTAATGGGAATTTAGCTATTCAGAAAACATCATTTTCTGGGCGAGTTCCCTCAATTAGTTACACAATGAGATTTTGATTGATATGAGATTCTTATTGATTATAGTTACTTGTTTCCTAGCGGTTTCTTGTCAGAAATTAGCTGTAGACGAAGGACAATCGTACGATATGATTGTTGAAGGTGGGATTAATACGATGTACAAAGAGCAGTATATCCAATTAAAGAAATTGGACGGGCTAAAGTCTAATTCAGGGACTATCGGGATTAGTGGGGCCACCGTACGTGTAACCAATGGTCCTAATATGATTGAATTCAATGATTTGGGTGAGGGGCTTTATTATGGTGAGCTGTTCAATCTGAGGGACACGGTAGGAAATGTATTTAAGCTTACGATTACTTTGAATGGGAAATTGTATGAAGCACAAGATCAATTGATACCTGTGGTACCTATTGAAAATGCCTTTCTACCGGTTGAAAAAAGTAATTTGAACAATAAATGGACTGTGAAGGTTAACAAACATCTCTTCGGGATGCGAACCTCCAATAAATGGCTTATTATGCCGCAAAAGGATTTTTCTGAAGATGATATTTCTTCTTTTCGCTCTCCTTTTAGCTACAGTTATCGTTTGGGGGCACCCAATGTACTGAATAACTTACTTGGGAAGACATACAACTATGACGTTTCGTTGAAGGACAGTTTAATCGTCTCTAAGTTTTCTGAATCGCCACGTTACTCCCGTTTTATTTATAATCTATTTCAGGAGACAGAATGGAAAGGATTATTGTCTGCAGTACCTGCCAATGTTGAAGGTAATATTTCGAATAATGCCCTTGGCTTTTTTTATGTGATGGACGGTGTGCGCAAATCTATTCCAATAAAGGACATTAGAACCAGCAAATAGTGCCTTAGGGAAAGATTTAAAAGCGCATTTATTGATGAATCGCTCTAGGTGGTCACAGACATTGTTATTATTCAAAGCAAATATTTACACATAATATATACACATGAACACTGCACATTATAAAGCAGATAGATTATTGCTATTTCTATTTTTCTGGTTATGTTTGGCCCTAAGACCAATACAGGCGGAAGTACTGCCAAATTACGTTATTCCACTTAAAGATACCAATAACAAACAAAAGACAATGCTTGTATTTATTACAGGCGATGGTGGTTATAATGATTTTAGTAAAAGCCTGTTATCTTACTTCTCACTCGATGGATATCCTCGTTTGGTCATCGATGCAAAAAAATATTTCTGGAAAAGGAAAACTCCGCAAGAAGCGGGAAGGGAATTCGAACGGTATATTGACCATTTCAGGAAAGAATGGGACTGCGACCAAATTTATTTGATAGGACATTCATTTTCTGCCGGAGTGTTACCTTTTGTCCTGAATAATTTCTCGGATCCGTTGAAAAAGTCAATCCGGCATGTTACTTATTTGTCGCCCGATCAGTATGCGAGTTTCGAGGTGACCGTATCGACTATGCTTAACTGGAAACAGAAGCCCAATGGCTACGAAGTACTAGCTGAAGTCTTGAAGCTAAAGCAATTCCCTTCGACTTATGTCTTTTGTAAAGAGGGCGAAGAAGATCTCGTGAAAATGTTTCGTAATGCGGGATTAAAAGTCGATGTACTGGCAGGGCCGCATAATTATAATCGTGATTTTAAGACTATTTATAATACTGTTCGATTGAGATAGCATTCGTATTAGGACTTTTTTATAAAAACCTTGTCATCCTACTGAATTTAGATGCAAGGTTTTTTTTATGCAATATCGTTTTTTATTGTTTTTATTGTTCTTTACTTCTCGACTATTTGGACAAGGAGCTTCATTAACAGGGATTGTCCTCGATGCCTCAACGGCAAAACCTATACAAGGTGTTACTGTAAAGCTTTCCAATACGGCAAAATCTGTAGCAACAAATAAAGAGGGGCAGTTCCAGTTACCATCCGTACCTGACAATTGGGAGTTACTATTTAGTGCCGTTGGCTATAAAAAACACGTATTCCCGATGAGTGTCGCACAGGGCAAGAAAGTTCTTATTATCCGTTTGGAAGATGAACAACAAAGTCTCGATGAAGTTGTCGTGAATGCGCCTAAAAAAAGAAAATACACGAATAAACATAATCCAACAGTAGATTTAATCCGTAAAGTAATTGAAAAAAGAGATGAAAATAATGCGTTAAATGGAACAGCCGGTAGCTATCAAGAATATGAGAAGCTATCGATGTCCTTGTCTATCCAAAATCAAAAGGTGGATAGATCCCGCCTGCTCAAACGTTTCGGGTTTTTAAAACAGGGGATGGATACGCTAAAATATCCCGGTAGGTCGCTGGTCCCGATATTTATGGATGAGAAAATTGGTCAGCGAAAATTGGATGCTCTTAAAGGTAACAGCTTTGTTTTACTGGGTGAGAATCAGTCGCGCGTAGATCAGTACCTGGATGAAGACGGTATTGATGAGTATTTGGATAAAATCTATGGTGAAACAAATATCTATGATACGGATGTCTCTATTGGGAATAGACGTTTTTTGAGCCCTATAGCAACGTTGGGACCTTCGTTTTATAAATATTACTTGGTTGATACCTTGAAAGATAGTAAACCTTGGCATGCCAAAATACGCGTAGAGCCAAGGAATAGGGAGGATGCACTTTTTTCAGGCTTCATCTATATCCGCTTAGACGGGAGTTATGCATTGGATCAAGCGGAGCTGACCATCAACGAAGCGACCAATATCAACTGGGTAAAGGGTTTAAATATTGTTTTGAATTATTCGGAAAATCAAGCGCATCGTTTTTTTCTGAGCAGGGGAGTACTGACGATAGACATGGGGATTTTTAAGGATGGTATGGGCTTGTTTGGGGAGAAAGTGACCAGCAGATCAGCTTCCAATGAAACACAGCTCGCTGTCAATGGTAAAGCATTGACACGGACAGGGCCACAGAATCCGAATGGGATTGACTGGAATCTTGCGAGACCTGAGAAACTGAGTAGATTGGAGGAGCAGGCCTTTACGAACATCGATAGCTTAAAACAGTCAAAATCCTTTAAAAATTTGATGGCTTTGGGCTCCTTCATTATGTCGGGTTATTATGGGCGCGGTGTTATCGAAATAGGGCCAGTACCTTCATTTTATAGTTTTAACCCTGTAGAAGGAAGCCGATTTAAATTTGGTGGCAACACGACGGATATTTTTAGCAAGACATTGGTCCTGGATGGTTATGGTGCCTATGGTACAAAAGATAGGCAATGGAAATATAATATGGGGGCCACCTACTCCTTTAACGGAGAATCGGTCTACAAATTTCCTGTAAAGTTAGTCTCTGCTAAGGTTAGTAAAGAGGTGCAGGTGCCGGGACAGGATCTAAATTTTATTGATAATGACAATTTTTTGCTTTCATTCAGAAGAGGGGAAAATGACAAAATGTTTTATTTACAGCGGAGGCAGATCGAATACTGGCAGGAATTTGAAAACCATTTATCCTTTAAAGTAGGGTTCTTTAATCAAATCCTTAGCCCAGGTGGCATATTGGAGTTTGACCGTCGCGCTTTTAGAAGAAGTAACGGCAATGAGCTGTGGACCTCTGCTTTCACCGGAGAAATTCGCTGGGCTCCACATGAGAAATTATACCAGGGGAAACGTTATCGACGTATTATTAATACAGGTCAGCCTGTTTTTACCTTAGCCGCACAGGTTGGCGTGAAAGGTTTATTGGGTGGAGATTATAACTACCAACGTTTTATATTAAATGCCAATAAGCGATTTTTTGCGTCCCAATTTGGTTTTGCCGATATCGTATTTGAATCGGGCATCCAATTTGGCAAGGTTCCCTATCCGCTGATGATTATTCACCGGGCAAATCAAACCTATTCGTATCAGCTCAACTCATACAATTTGATGAATTCAATGGAATTTATGAGCGATAAGTACACGTCACTATTGCTTCAACATTCATTTAATGGTTTTTTCCTGAATAAAGTTCCGCTTCTGAAAAAACTGGATCTTCGGGAGATTGCCTCTGTAAAAATGTTGTATGGAGCTGTCGATGCCTCCAATAGATACACGAAAAGTTTTGATGAATTACCTAAGGATCCTCGCGAACCGCAGCTGTTCTCCCTCAATAATGGGGCTTATATAGAGGGGAGTGTTGGCTTGAGTAATATCTTTAAAATTCTACGTGTCGATCTGGTTCGCCGTTTTACTTACCTAGATAATCCAGGTGTATCTCCATGGGGTGTCAGGGCAAAGATCGGTATTGATTTTTGATGCCTAAAAAAACAAATCGGATTGGGACTATTTTAAAGTAATGATGTCATTAGTAAAAGTGATTTAGAAAAACGAAATAATTGGGTTTGTCAATTTGAGAGGTAATTATGCTGATGAAAAACAAAATGTTGATCTGGAAATCCTTATTGGGCCTATTGGTCATTTTGGGTGCCGTATATTTTTTTGCAAATCAGAGACAGGAGCTGGCATCGTCGGTAGGGCTTATCCAGTCAAGTTCGTTGTTTTGGGTGGCAATCGGGATCGTGGTTTCTTTGGCATACATCGCCATGCAAGGTTTGGTCTATGTCTATAGTTTTAAGTCTTTGCAACAAAAGTTATCATTGGGTGGGGCTACCCGTTTATTTCTAAAGAGAAACTTTATCAGTGTCTTTCTTCCGGTAGGCGGATTTACCTCACTGGCTTTCTTTAAGAAAGAAGTTAATCAAGAGGGAATTGATGATGCAAACGCCAATCTTTCTTCTGTTATCTACGCAGTCATTAGCCTAGTGTCGTTATTTATACTCTGTCTTTTTGTTTTTCTGTTCGTAGGAATCGCAGGTCTTGATGTGCAGATCATTGGAATTATGCTTGTTTTTAGTGTGCTATTGCTGGGGTTTGGCTGGTACTGTAGATCATTTTACCGTGGAGGAGGAGCATATAATTTTACAGTACGTCATTTTCCCTCAGTTGCAGGTACCTGGGATGAACTCCATAAAAAGGGTGTGGATTTTTGGGCTGTATTGCAAAGTCTCATTTGGGCGACAGTCATTGAGCTAGTAGGGATTTTGCATATCTATATTGCTATGCTTGCTTTAGGCTTTGAAACATCGTTATTGGCCTGTACAGTAACCTATGCTGTCGGAACGCTGGTCTATTGTTTTTCACCATTGATGAAAGGGGTGGGACTGATCGAAGTGTCTATGGTTGTCATTCTGTGTAAGTTTGGCTACAGCGAAGAACAGGCTATTTCTATATCCCTTTTATATCGTTTATTTGAGTTTTGGGGCCCATTGGCATTGGGTGGAATTAGTTTCTTCGTGAATAAAAACAACATCTTTGTTCGGATACTTCCATCTGTTTTTATTTTCGTGATGGGGATTATTAATATCATCTCCGTCTTGACGCCGGCGATTCATAGCCGTGTCACGGCATTAAAGCAATTTATATCTTATGATGCTTTAAACTTTTCAAATGCAGCGGTACTTTTCTTCGGTATATTATTGGTGATGTGTTCGGGTTTTCTGTTGAAGGGGCTACGTATGGCCTGGTATGTTGCGGTTGCGCTATGTTCGCTTTCCATTGTTGCTAATCTTTCCAAAGGGCTGGATTTTGAAGAAGCCTGGTTCGCCTTTTTGGTGCTGTTGATGCTCCTTTATTCATCAAAACACTATTTTGTACAAAGTAATAGGAGATTCAGCTCCTTAAATCTCAGCTTGGTTTTGTGGCTTATTGGGGTTGTGCTTCTGTATGGGATTACGGGCTTTTATTTTTTGAATGCGAAGCATTTTAACATGGATTTTACCATTTTAAATGCGGTAAGCAGTACGCTGCACGGTTTTGTGCTACTTAATGGTGATGTTGCGGAACCTCAGACAACGATAGGACAGTATTTTTTGTATTCCATTAATTTTTTTAGTGTGATCAGTCTGTCTGCATTGTTCTACTGGATGGTCAATCCGTGCCAGTTAACGGAAGAAGAGGTTGATGGGCAGATTGAAATTGCACAGCGCCTTTTGGAGCGTTATGGTAAATCACCTGTCGATTATTTTAAGACGTATGGGGATAAAGATCTTTTCTTTAATACGGAGCGGACGGGCTTTATTGCGTATAAAAAATGTTATGGTTTTGCTATGGTGCTCGAAGGACCCGTTTGTGAGGATACTGAAGATGCGATGAAAGAACTGATTAATGCATTTGAACGTTATTGTCGCAAATCGAGTTTAAAAACAGCCTATTACCGCGTTGATGGTAGACATCTAGGGGTTTTCAAGCAGTTGGGCAAAAAATCTTTTCTGATCGGAGAAGAGGCCATTGTCAATGTTGATAATTTTTCGCTGGAAGGAAAGAAACGTAAATCACTTCGAAATGCGGTGAATAGCATTGAAAAAAAAGGTTTTGTTTCGAATTTATATCGCGCACCGTTATCCAATGGTTTGCTTCAGAAACTGCAGGTTGTGTCTGATCATTGGTTGAGAGACATGAAGCGTTCAGAACGTGTTTTTTCTCAAGGCATGTTCGACGTTGGTAAGATTAAAAATAGCCATGTAATTACTTTGGAGGATAACGAAGGGCGCATTTTGGCCTTTCTGAATATCATTCCCAATTATGCTCCGGACGAGGCGACGTATGATCTTATCCGGAAATTGCAAGATGCGCCAGGCGGAAATATGGATGTATTGATTATCCGTTTTTTAGCGTATTGCAAAGAGGAAGGTTATTCTTTTTTAAATATGGGACTGGCTCCTTTTTCGGGATTTGACAAGAAGAAAGGGCTTGTTGAACGTTTGATCAGTTTTCTATATGAAAATAATCCTTACTTCCGTCAACCAAAGGGCCTGAAAGAATTTAAGGAAAAATTTGATCCCTGTTGGGTCGAGAAGTTTGTGGTGTATTCACATGATTTGGATCTGATTTCAGTGCCTTTGGTGATTGATAAGGCAATGAAATCAAATGCGGGTAAGTGATAAACTGATCTTATCTAAAGATAAGTTTGTTCTTTGATAGAATTTTAATCAATTATTTGCACAAGATCAGCGCAATTGCCGCTGAGCATATGAAAGGTAAAACCTGCGTCGAGCTTGATCTCTGCACAGGATGAGGTGCGTAAATAGGCCGCTTTTCGGGTTAGGTATTCCACTAGATCAGTCAACGTGGGGTTATGTCCAAAGAGCAGTACATGATTGATATGATCGGGGATTGCATTTATGATGGATAGCAAATGCTTGTATGTACATTCATAAATTGTTTCTTCAATTTGGATATCAAAAGAAGAAGAGCCCATAACATCTAGAAAAATACGTGTTGTTTGGAGTGCACGATTGGCTGGCGAACTGATCACGATACTGTTTTCATCTAGGGTCAATTTTGCCGATAGCTTAGCCGCTACTTGTTTTGCGTGTTGTATGCCGTCGGATGTAAGTGCGCGATCAAAATCGTTTATGCCCGGAATAGTTTCGGCTTTGGCATGTCGGATGATATAAAGTTTTTTACTGTTGTCCATGATTAAAATTTTTGATTCTTATACAATATAAATAATAACGCTTGTTGTTCCGGTTCATTGTGTTTGGGCAATGAGCAGGCTTGCGTATGAATACAAATAATAATACAGGAAGTTTTGAAAAGTATATACTCTATGAATAGTTTTTTTACCTCAAGTGATACGTTTAATATCGTATCAAAGCTAAATCGTTGTTTTATTTTGATAAAATTATGCTAATTTCGCAGCGAAAAACAATAATTTGTTTTATACATCTATTTGCCGTCAGCTTATTTTATTTATTGAAAAACATCGTTAGCCAAGTCGCGTTTTTTTGTTTCTACCGTTTGATTTTTACTTATGATTCGTAATTTTTTGATACTTCTTTATGGAAGTATTTTTCTAATGGCTTGCAGCCGTCCAGAGGATTTTTTTGCGGGGGATGTTGAAGCTCCTATTTGGACTGTTGAGCCCATTGATTCCGTTACTTTTGATGGTGATGAAGGTTTGGTCAATATACATACTGTTGCTGACGCTAATTTTAAGGGACTAAAAAATGCCAACGATTTTATAGATATCTCGGGCGCAAATGCCAGTTATTGTCATCCAGATGTTCTTTATTTTCCAAATAAACTGAATGGGTATAAGTATTGGATGGTTTTCACCCCTTATTTTGGTGCAGTGGGGACCAATCAAAATTCAAAGAAATTTGAAAATCCAAGTGTTGTTGTATCAAATGATGGTCTCGATTGGGTAAATCCTCCGGGATTGAGCAATCCAATTATCAATGCACCCTTCCCGACAGAAAGTTTCGGTGAAAACAAGGTTGATCCGATTCAGGGATTTTGGTCGGATGTCGATTGGATATACTTAAATAATCAGTTTTATCTTTACTATAGGGGGAGTTTTATCACTGCTCAGGCTTTGAAAGGCAAATGTGTGTTAAGTAATACCAATTTTGATCGGCTGAAACAAAATGCACATCGCACTATTGTGCAACAAACGTCCACAGATGGTATAAAGTGGTCGAATTTGAATGTCGCCTTTACCAGTAATCCTCCGTTTACTCCCAAAGATGATCATCTATTGTCTCCCTCTTTCATTCATGACGGAAGTGAGTTTTTGAGTTATGAAATCGAACTCAATCTTAATCCCAAGAATTTTAAAGGTAAAGACCCCTCTTATGTTGTTCGTAGAACGTCGACTGATGGGATTAATTTTACGGGGTTTCGTGACAGCAAAATAGTTAATTTCTTTAATAAACCCTGGCTGAAGGAAGGTAATGGTAATTCGCCATGGCATATTCAGGCAACATATGCTGACGGTTATTACTTTTTATGTATTGCTGTTGGTGAAGTGAAAAGATACACGGCAGAGTTATTATATGTGGCTTATTCGAAAGATGGATTAAATTTCAAAGTATTCCCGAAGCCCTTATTAAAAAATAATGCCTATCGAAGTTCTATTTTTCCAATGGGCAGCAATGAATCTTTAATCAAAATGGGGGCAATGATCGGGAATAAATCCGGGGAATTCCGATACCGGGAATTTACGTTAAACAAAGATAGGATCGAAAAATCTTTAAAATGATTTCGGTATTTGATATATAATTCGTCTTGCTATTTTTGTATATTGAATGTCAATGATGGAAAAAAATGGTAGTACGAAGGGGACTTTTCCCGTTGCTGTGTCGGTAGTGATTCCGGTATACAATGTCGAAAAATATTTAGATGAGACAATTCAAAGTGTGCTTAATCAAGAATTGCAGGATTTTGAAATTATTCTTGTCAATGATGGTAGTCTGGATTCTTCTGCAGCAATATGCCAAAAATATGCATCCTTAGATCCGAGAGTTTACTTTTTTGATCAGGACAATGCTGGTGTTTCCGTTGCGAGAAACAATGGTTTGAGTCATGCGCGAGGAGAGTATGTCTATTTTTTGGATTCTGATGATACGATTGATTCCGAATTCTTGACTGGAGCTTATACATTAGCAAAACAAGATGATCTTGATCTAGTCGTTGTAGGAGAGATATATTGTTACAGAGCAAAACGATTGACTGCTGTACCTACTTGTGGATTGTTTATAAAAAAGTCATTATTGGACAGCTATCCTGATATTCGCTTTCCCGTGGGAATCCAACCTTGTGAGGACGGTTTGTTTTCACATTGCCTTTTTTTAATGACTGATAAAATAGGATTCAATCCGGATGCAAAATATTTTTATAGACAACACGAGAATCAAAATCATGTACGCATCAATAAAGAAACAGCTCGCATCTTAAAACAGATACCTAATTGGTTGGAACTTTTAAAAATATTCTACGATCAACATGATATTTTTACCTCGAGAGCACTCAAACTAGCTTTGTTTATTGAACATGAACCGTTTGAGTTGCGTTACATAAAAATGCCTTTTGATGAGAATGAAAAAGAAGTGCTTTTCAGATTATTGCAAAATTTTATGCGACAATATGTCGAGCCATATTTATCCAAAACAGATATAGAAGTATTATCCGTTCCATTTAGGTATTTCATGACAGCGGAAAATCATGTGAATTTTGATAATTTTTATAAAAGCTATCGAACGAATAGAGCCCAGCAGTTTAAACATGCATTGTTTTGGGTTAAGTTTATTCCAATTTCTAAATTAAGGAGGAAACTTCGCAAAAATATCAGAAATAAATATATTGATATATGAAGATTCTATTAATACAACATTTGTATTTTTTAAATGGAATAGGAGGAACAGAAAAAATCTGCTCGATATTGGCTAACATTTTATCCGCCAATGGTTATGAAGTCGAAATAGCCACTAATGAAAATGTAGTTGGTAAGCCAGTGTTTACTTTGGATAAAAGCATACGTGTTACAAACATATATGACGTAAATCTGGAACAAAAAGAGGAGATCCCCTTATATAATTATAAAGGCAGAAATCCTTTTCTTTGGATAAAATATAAGATAGAAAAGAAGTATGCTAAATGGTATAATCGCCGTTTAATAAAGCGTATGGAAGGGGAAGATAAACTATTTCAGTATAATTTGAGAAACCGGGCGATTGCTTGGAAAAGTTACATTGATCTAGTTAAGCCAAATTTGATTATTACAATGTCTATTGGTTCATTGTTGGAAATTACCTATGGAAACACGCTGACAATACCAATTTTAGATTCGGTGAACGGTCGGCCAGATTATGATTACTCCAATATTCTGGGCGGAAGGAAATCGTATATGGTTGATTTATTGACGTCAAGTTTTAGTAAGCTTGATGGCATCCAAATTCTTTTTGATAGTTATAGAAAATTTTTGCCCGATAATTTTGCCGGCGAATGCCGTGTTATTCCGAATCCTGTCGACGAGGTAAGCGACACCGATTTGGTTCGACATAGTAATGAAAAATCGAGATTTAAGATAATTCATATTGGACGCTTGGATACTGCGTGTAAACAGCAACATATAGCTATAGATATTTTCTCTAATTTGGCAGAAAAATACCCGACATGGGATTTGGAATTTTGGGGTATAGGTAATGACTTTGAGCGATTGAAATTACAGATTATTGAACTGGGCCTATCCAAAAGAATTTTCCTTCGCGGATTTACTGACGATCCCATCGCAAAGATGAAGGATGCAGATATCTTTATTTTTCCAAGCAAATATGAAGGGTTTGGGCTTGCTTTGGCCGAAGCAATGTCCGTTGGTTTACCTAGTATAGGTTTTGCTACATGTTCTGGTGTGAACGAATTAATAAAGCATGGTGAGAATGGGTTTTTGGCGAACGATCGAGAAGGTATGGAGCTTCATCTTGAGCAATTAATAAATAATCCACTTCTTCGTGAACAAATGGGGATAAAAGGGAAAATTTTTATAAAAGATTTTAATCTTGATAAAATGACGAGGGGATGGTTGGAGTTGGTTAATGCTGTAATAAATAAATATGACAATGTCTAAAAGGAAACGAGTACTATATTTTATGCCGGTTAACCCGATGAATGATCGCGCAGGAAATATCACGAGATGTATACAATTGCTAGAATATTTTGAACGTAATAGCTCTTATGTAGAAACAGCTTTTGTTTCATTTGATCATTGGGCGCAGGCGGACAAAATGTCTTTTGAGCAGAAATTTCCAAATATTCGTTTAATACTTATACAGCATAGGGAAAATAAGGGAAATTATCTAAAATATTTCTTTCGGGATAAGCTTTCGAGATTATTCTTAAAAAAAGGATTAGATCAGGTAACGCCTTTCCATTTGAAACAAATAAGAAAGCACCTTAGCGGCAATTTTGATGTTACATTGATAAGTTACGTCGAATGGGGGAGATTTGTTGAGGCAGTTCCATCTAAACGTACCATAATAGATACACATGATTTAATTACATCTCAATATTTAACGCGGAGTGGAGATAGAAAGTCGATAGGGCAGGTTTTCCAAGAAGAACTTGAGATTCTTAATTGTGCTGATGAGGTATGGACTTATTCAATTGAAGAACAATATATCTTTGAGCAGTTTCTCACGAATAAAGTGAGATTGCTTCCAGTTTCATCAAGTATTCGCAAAAAAGAGAAAGTAGAAAATAGGATAGATCATGAAATTCTATATGTTGCTAGTGATAATGGCCATAACCAAAGAAGTATTGAGTGGTTTATTCAAGAAGTTCTACCTTTGGTTAATGAACGTTTTTCATTGACAGTTGTGGGTAAGATTTGTGATAAAATCGAGGATAACAGTCGAATCGAGAAAGTGGGTGTGGTAGATGATTTATCCGATATATATAATACTAGCAAGATTACTATTTGTCCAATGTTATCTGGGACGGGAATTAAAATAAAAGTGTTGGAATCGCTTGGTTACGGTCTACCCATTGTGACGAATAGGCGAGGTGTTGATGGTCTAGTTAACAAAGTTTCAAATGGTTGTTTAATTGCGGATGACCCTAATCAATTTGCTTTTTATATCAATAAGTTATTGAGTGATTCTCAGTTTTATAATCAATTGCAAATCCAAGGGGCACAGTTTTATGAAAGCTATTATGCTCCAAATAATGAAATCAGGATACTCGACGAATGCTTTTTAGGAAAAGAAAATATAGATATAGAGAAGTCTAATTTGAGAGATATCAAGTAGAATTTAATATTTTATTGTTAAATATCTGTTTCATAAAATGTTGTCCCACTTTATGAAACAGATATTTTTATTCTTCCCAGATATAAGTCTTGTTTTTACCGAAGACTTTATTTGTAAAGTTTTTGAGCCTTAACTTCCATTTAACAACCTTTGTTCTTTTTAAAGCTGCCAATTTACTTGTAAGAATCGTGTTTTCTTGCTGAAGGTTAAAAACCGTTTGGTTTATATCCATCTTAATTTTGGGTACGCAAAATTGATAAATATAATCTAATCTGTTTTTGATAGCTAGTCCTATATTTTCCGGATCTAATCGGTTTTTTACTTCATTTTTAGCTTTTTCCCCTACGCAAGTTCTAAAATCTCGTTCTTTAAACAATTTTAACATCAGTTTACTTGCATATTCAACGTCAGGGTCAGCCCAATAGGTCTCAACATCTCCTGTATAGACATAATTCTTTTCAGTTGATATAAGTTGATATGGCACAAGACAACTATTTTCAAAATTCATAAAATCTAAATTACCGGAATAGGCGGTCGCAATAACAGGCTTACCTAGAGACATTGCTTCGGCTAAAGTCAAACCAAAACCTTCGGATCGATGTAAAGAAACGAAAACATCACAATTATTAATCAACGCGTCCAAGCTTTCTCTTGGTAGAATTTCTTCGATTAAGATGATGGCCGGATTTGTTCTTATCCTATTCTTTAATTTTTCTCTCATTTCCTTGAACTTATCTCCAACAGATGTTTTTATGATTAAAACAGCTTGTGTATTGTTTTCACCAAAGGCCTTTTCGAAGGCTGAAATAGTGGAATAAGGATTTTTTCGCTCTAATATACTGTGATAATCGAACATTGAAAGAAAAATGAATTTTTCTTTTGGAAGATTAAGTGCTTCGCGAGAAAGTTGTGTAGTCGGGATTTTAATGGAATGCATAAACCGAAGTACTGGCTTGTTTGAAACTTGGGCGATGGCGTTTTGACAGAAATTACTTGGTACCCAGATTTCGTCTAAGATTTCAATATAATCCTGAAAGTCTGTCGGGAAATAATCTAGCTCCCATGCCCAAAAACCAATGTTATATTTCCCCTCCAAATAGGATTTATTATTTGATGAAATTACTTTTGAAAAATTGTCAAAATTTATCTGTATCAGATTGACCGAATATGGATTTTCATCGATAATCTCAATAGAGTTATTACGTTCTTCTTTGATATCAGGAGATATCTCAAATTTGACATCATTGATAACATAAGGGATATTGGCACTTTTGATAGAACGGATATTGCTCCGAACGGCCTCACCTAGTCCAAATTGTTTGTGAATATAACCAAGAATATTAATTCCTTTTGCCTCTGACATGTATGATTTTTTTGTTTTATGAACATATAAATATGTCATAGTTTGTATTTACTAATGAATATTTATATGTTGTACAATTTTTAAATGAATTAACAAGCTCGCTAAGAACTAAAAAAGTAGTATTTCTACACGATAAAACTATCAATATATAGAAATGCTAAAAATAAAAAGACATTGTGTAATAAATGTAAACGTTTTTAATCAGACTTTGCCACATATATAATGAAAATCATTTAGGGGTAGATTAGTATATATGTTAATGTTTAACTTTTATTCATCGATTTTCTAAGATTATACAGTCCGTTTTACTACTGAATCTAGCCTTCCTATTGAGACGAATCTAGTATTTTAACCTGCTGCTTTAATTTTTTAAAAAGTTGAAACAATAGTACGGGATAGTCTGAAAAAAGCATTTGCTAATATGTATATTAAAAATATTGATATATGTATGTTATGCCAGACTATTTTTTTGGCAATGAAATAGGATCGAAATCCTTGGACTTTAAAACAAATTTTATCCAATTATCTAATGCATACTTTTCTTTAATCCTTTTTGGTAATTTCTTGTAGGGAGTATGATAAAATTTTAAAAATTCTTGAGGAGATTGATTGTTCCAAATGAGAATGTTATTAGGGTCATAAAATTCATAATTTTCTATATCTTTATTAGTCGTAATCAGCTTTTTTTCATAACCAATGGATTCAAAGATACGGAACGATAAACCAGATTGGCTTTGTATTTGCACATCGATTAATAATGACGAGGCCATAACATTTTGCAGATTTTCTTGATAATTAGTCATTGATGATGTTGTTTTAAACCCTAAGTTATAGGCCTCTTTTATTTCGTTTTTGTTTTTCGAATAAATAATAAAATTGAATGGAAACAAAGCAGATTCCAATGTGTTTTTAATTTCAGTTAGAGGTATAATTTTATCTTTTTGATAAGAATTGATGGAGTATGCGCTTACTGTTTCTATATAATTTAAAGACGAAACAGTGTGGGGAAGATAAAAATTTGTACAACCAAAAACATTAAGTTTAGATTTTAGATCTATTGGGTCGAAAACATAAAAATCGGTGAAATAAGGAATATAATCGGTGACACCCGCATAACGATCAATGCCATCCCAATGGTAACCGACTATTTTATTGAATTTATTTTTGACTTTTTTAAAGAAATCCAACGGAAACAGATCTGGACGAATGAATAATGCATAATTTAAATTAGGATATTTATCGAGTTCTTCGATTAAATTTTCTGATATTACCTTGGAACGAATTGTCGATTTATATTTTTTATCCTTCAGAAAAGTTTTACGTACTAGGTTCACAATCCTAGTTGAAAGATTAGGGTATTTAAAATTATTATTTATTTTAGAGAGATCTACCACATGATATCCAATCTTGGTAAGCTCATCCTTTATTGCATCTGAAAAACCAAAATCCTCAGGAGCACCAAAGACTAATGTTGTTCGTTCTTGCATTCTTTTAACTTTGAAAACGGACTTGAATGGGTAAAATACGATAACATCTTATATAAAATATCGAGACGTTAACAAAGTTACGATTTTATTTTATTCTGTTTGATTCAAACGGTAATTTTGGAATTCCATCAACTAAAAAGAATAGGATGAGCGATCGAAAAAAAAGAATTATTCTTGGAATGCCAAGAACCTTCAGTATTTATAAGGTATTGATAAGTAGACTTGACCAGCTCGGATTTGAGGTGATTGATATTAGCTATGATGATGATGTTTTCAAGTACCGAAATCTTTGGGATAGACTTGTTAACCTGTATCGGAAAACAGTCCTGAAAGACAAAGGGTACAAAAATCGATTGAAGTTTAAGGCATTGGGAGAAAATGTGATGCGGCGCTTGCAGACGATGAAACATCCGACAGATTATTGCTTATTGATTCGACCTGATATTTATCCCGAGGAAATTATTGATCAAATAAAGTCGAAAACAAATAAATTGATCGCTTATCAATGGGATGGCATTGATCGATATCCGGCAGTAAAGCGACTTGTCTCAAAGTTTGATCGCTTTTTTGTATTTGACCGTAAAGACGCCAATCGGGAGGATGATAGGTTCATTCCAACTACCAATTTTTATTTTGGGCATTTCAATAGGCGTGAAGTAATACCAAAAAAATCTTCTTTCTTTTTTGTCGGAACTTTTATGAAGGTAAGGTGGTCGCAAACTAAAGATGCTGTTGACCTTATTGTGCAAAACAATGGTATACCTAATTTCTATTTATATACTGGAGAGCGGGATTTGCCGAGCGAGTACCTGTTAGCGGGTATCACATATATTAGTTCTCCTTTGGCCTATGAAGAAAATATTCATTTGGCGTTGCAGAATGAAATCCTTGTCGACTTTTTAGTGGATGCTCATAGTGGATTGTCTTTTCGTGTATTCGAAGCAATTGGATACAGTAGAAAGCTGATAACAAATAATAATGAAGTTAAGAGTTATGATTTTTATCACCCGAATAATATCTATGTTTTAGATAATGATGAGCGCACTTTAGGTGAATTTTTGAATGCTCCTTATGCTGAAATTCATCCAGAAATAGTGGATAGATATAATTTTGATAATTGGATATTTCGGATTTTGGAGAATTAAAACAGTATTTTAATTTGGTATACTCCCTAATAGCTGGAGATCATATTTTTAGATTCAAACGTCGAGGAAATTCCAAAAATATGATCTACCCAATGATTAAGGGAATATTTTTGATATAAGCTTGTCGGAATTCTCTGATATGACAAGGTGAAAAATTGATTTTCAATATTGGAAAGATCATCATTAACAATCAAAAAGTTTTCTGGTTTATAAAAATCATAGGTCTGAATAGATTGATTATCGGTTATAATCTTTTTTCCGAGAGCCATCGCTTCAAAAACCCGAAAACTTAATCCAGCCTGTCCTTCGCGCATTAAATCGATGATAACTTTGGATTTTTTATACTCTTCTAGTATTGTTTCATTATTTATTGGCTTTTTCCGGAATTCTATGAGGGCTGAACCAACCGGTCTTAATATAAAGTTACGTAGTTTCTCTTTCCATACTTGTTTTCCAACTACAATAATCTTACTCCGTACTTCCAATGCAGAGAGACGAACCGTGAGTTTGCGAAGGAGCTTAATACGTCGTTTATCATAGGAAGTAATGTAGAATAAATCATTTTCGATTTTTTCGGCCTGAATAGGTTGTTCTGAAAGATAGTTGTAGTTTGTTATCTTTTCAAAGCCATATTTTTTTACATCTTTGTCCTCAAATGAGTAGATCTTATCAAATAACTTTAGGCGGTCCTCTACAGGAAAACGCTCCAGGTTGTCATAGAGATAAGAAATTAAGTAAGGTGTATATGATTTGATCTCTTTGATGGTCTGATAATCTAATGTATGGGGATTTAGAACGAGTATCTGATCTTGGGGACCTAGTTTTTTCAGTGTATTTACTACGTACTCCTGACGTTTTACATGTTTGATGTTTTTATTCAGAAAAATTTTGCTGATTGCATTAGAAGCCCGCTCACCGAAGTTTTTGTATTTATAGGCACCCATATTGATATGTGATGCGTCAATACCCTTCTCTTGCAATTTCTTTACAATGTGGTGGTCGTAATTCCAGTAATCAAAGCTTATAATGCAAATCTTCATTTTTTTTCTTCTCTTTTCAATGACTTAAAAGTTTCATGTACACTGAGACTCTGTAAGTAGCAAAGTTGGTATCCTCGTCGCCCATCTAATATTCCTAGTTTCAAAAAGTATGCCTTAAAAAATTTAAAGGACACTTTAGCTAGGTGACTTAAGAGCGAATACCGCTTATTTTTGGCGTATAACTCTCTCCCTTTAAGCTGGCCATAATGGACCATTTTTTCCTTATAACTCGCGTAGTCTGCAAAGGAATAATGCCATATCTTGTTTTTTAAGCTACCAATCGTGCCATTAACCAGTAATGTCTCGTGCACCTTTTTTTTGGTGTCGTATGTTGCTTTACTTTTTTTGAACAGACGGAAATTCTTATCATTTTGTGTTCCCGAAAAATTAATGCGTTCGCCACAAAAGAAAAATAAACGATACATGTAATACGCGTCTTTTGCTTGCGGATCGTTTATTGTCGATACTATCTCCGTTTGGCAAGCAGCAGTCAAACGCTCGTCGGCATCCAAAAAAAGTACCCAATCGTTATTCGCATAAGTCAAGGCCAAATTGCGCTGTTTCGTGAAATCCTCAAATTTGTTCTGATAAATTTTCACTTTGGGGTGCAAACCGGCTAACTCAACCGTTCGATCAGTACTGAATGAATCCAAAACGATGATCTCATCTGCAAACTCAATGCTTTTGAGGACTTCTACTATATTATCCTCTTCATTGTATGTAATGATTAAAGCGCTTATTTTTTGACTCAAGGTATACGATATAATTGAAAAATTGGACCATACGCTATTGTAACGTGAAAGCTCACTTATTCGTTACAATTTAGTTGAAAAAATGACATTTAATGTTTTCACAATGTAGATCACCAAGGTGGGCTTTATTGCTTTGTGACAAATATATTACATATTTTTTGTAATAAAATATAAAAAAAATGAAATGTTTGTGAAGTGAATAGGTATTGTTCTAATTAACACTAGGCGATTAACTAAATATTAGAAAATACGTGTTTGTAAGGGATATATCGTTATTTTTGCATGTTTTATAGTTTTGAATTTATTTTTACATCACTATACACGCTGTTTATTACCATAATTTAATTTTTATTCCAAGTGGCGATTCCAAAAGTTATCTATCAGACTTTTAAGACCAATAAGATACCCTTGTTGACAAAGTTTTATATTTGGCGATTTTTAAAGCGAAATAAAGGCTATACTAGACAGTTTTTTGATGATGGTCAAATTGATACACTCATTAGTGAAAATTTTGATCAACGTACTTATAAGGCTTTTGCCCGATTGCAGATCGGTGCCGCTAAAGCGGATTTTTTTAGATATGCGGTTTTGTATGTTCATGGCGGTATCTATTTGGATTTAGATAGTGATATTATTGGCGTTTTGGATGAAGTGATTAAACCAGAAGATACGGCGGTGATTACGCATGAGAAGAATAGAAGTCTTTATGCGCAATGGGCATTGATCTACGATAAAGGACACCCATTCCTGAAAAAGACGATTGAATTGATCGTACGAAATATCGAGGAAAATAGATATCCACATGATGTCCATCAAATGACTGGGCCAACGGTCTATACGGAAGCAATAAATCTAGTTTTAGAAGAAGATCCTCAGGTTGCCTATCGTCGTATTACCGACGATTATCAGGGACTTTTGAAGTTCAAGTATAAACTAAGTAAAATTCTGATTTACGGCGATCGCTCGTTACATTGGAAAAAAATGCAACTTCGTGTACCTGTCGTCAAACCTAAGGACGATTAGATAACGACAGCTCTTATTTCTTATATATGTTATGAAGTTGAATTTCAAGAAGATCTTTTTAAAAAATAAGAATGTTAAATTCTTTTATTATTTGAGTGTATTCGGACGACAGCTGAGACCAAAGTTTCTGCTACGGAAAAAGGCCTCGGTGTTGCTGAACAGAGATTTGACCCAGCAGTCTGAATGGGTTCGGTTTCGGATAAACTATTATAATAAACTATCTCCGCAGCGGTCTTTGTCAAACGATGCGATTCAGATCAAAGATTATAAGATGCCCGAGAAGATTCGTGTTTATTATTTTGATAGTAAACAATTTCTTGATTATTTTAATCAGCAACTGAAATTTGAGATCCTTCCAGGTGATATTATTGCTATTCCGGATAAACCTGCCTTAGTGAAAAGTAGGCCAATCGCAGGTGACAATGCCAACTCGGTATTGTTGAACCTGGATAAGAGCCGGCACTTTAACTTTATTACCGACCATGTTGCTTTTCGGGAGAAAAAAAATAAGCTTGTTGGAAGGAGTGAATTTGCACAGATCCATCGAAAACTTTTCTTTCAGAAATACCACAAACATCTATTATGTGATTTAAAAAAGGCATTTAAGTCTTCAGATCCAGATTATCTTTCTATCACTGGACATTTAGCTTATAAATTTATTCTTGCCTTGGAAGGAAATGACGTAGCTACCAACTTAAAATGGATCATGTCGTCAAATTCCATCGCTGTCATGCCGATGCCAACGTATGAAACCTGGTTTATGGAAGGAACCTTATTACCGGACTATCATTTTATCTGTATTAAAAACGATTATTCGGACCTGGAAGAAAAATTACAGTTTTATATAGATCATCCCGACGAGGCTGAAACAATTGTTAAACAGGCCAATGCCTATGTGAAATTATTTATGGATCGGGCACAAGAAGAGTTCGTTTCTCTTCATGTATTGAAGAAGTATTTTATTTCAACGGGTCAGTCGGTCGATTTATAAGCTGGTATAAATAGAAGCCATCTGTTTGGCAACACGGTCATCATTAAACTTTTGAACAAATTCCAGTCCTTTTTCTATCATTTCATGGCGCTTGGAGGAATTACTAAGCAATGATGTTATGGCATGGCGTATCTGCGAAATATTAGTAGGGTCAATATAACAAGATGTCGGCCCCCCCGCTTCTGGGAAGACGCCCATATTACTGGTGATAACAGGAGTGCCTGAGTAAAGCGCCTCTATAATAGGAATGCCAAAGCCTTCATAAATTGATGGATAGATGAAAACCGTTGCTGAAGCATAAAGAACAGCCAATTCTTCCATTGCTAATCCTTGGAAAAAGAATATCCTGTTTTCCATGTTGTTTTGTTGCAGATAGGCCATGATCTCCTGATAGTAACGTGTTGGTTTACCTACGATAACAAGGGGGATATCAAGGTCTTTTATGGCCTTCACTACTGGTAAAATATTTTTACGCGGTTCAATGGTTCCAACATTCAATAAGAAATCCTGCGGTAATTTTAACTTCTCTCGAAGATTTATCTTCTGTTCTTCTGTTTTGATTGTTTTGAATGCTTCATGACATCCCTGATAAACGACATCGATCTTTTCTTCGGGTACATGAAAGAGGTCTACAATATCGTTTTTAGTACATTCGCTTATGGCAACGATACGATCAGATGCCTCGCAGGCATGCTTGAATTTCTTCTTATAAATCCAACGGTCAATTGGATGATAAAGTTCAGGATGTCTCAAAAAAATTAAATCATGAATGGTAACGATAGATTTAATATGTGCCTTTGCTAAACCTAATGGAATTTCACCAGACAGTCCATGGTAAATATCAACTTTATCTTTTTTCAAATCATGAACAATACGTTGATTACGCCAGAGATTAGGCCAAGTAGTGTTGATAAAACCCTTTGGCAACCGGATATTTTTTTGAGATGCTGGTTGATTGATATATTGATCACCAGTTTTTGGTGTATATTTTAGATACTCATTTTCGGGAGCATACTTTTCGAGCATACGAATTAAGTCCCGACTATAATTTCCCAGACCTGTTTTGTTTAGGAAATAGCGTTTTGCATCGAATCCAATCCTCATCTTATTCCGTTTATTTTTTCGATCACCATTTCCGGTGTAATTAAATCAATTGCTTCTATCCCATCACAATCACAGGGCTTGTTGCCATAGACTGAACTTGGTCTATGGGGGTGCTCAACTTGGATGCAGTCTGTTAGCTGCTGCCCATAACCTGTGAATCCAGCATAAGGATGCGTTGCTCCCCACAAAGAAAGACACCTTACGCCCATTAACGATGCCATATGAAGCCCCGAAGAGTCCATACTGATCATAAGATCCAGATTGGATATCAAATCCAGTTCCTCCCGCAACGAAAATTTGCCTATGGTATTATAGGTGTTGGGAAATCGCTCGGTCCAGTTTTGGGCAATTTGGAACTCTTGTTCGCCACCGCCGAACAACAAAACATCATAGCCATTATGCGTGAGTTCGTCTATCACATTTTCCATTTTGGTTTGAGGAAAAATCTTATAACGATGTTGTGCAAATGGGGCAATACCAATTTTCTTTCGATCGAAGTTTGCAAACATACTAAAAGCAGCTTTGGGTACATCTTGCAAATTAGAAACCAATTTTTTGCTGAGCTCAAATTTGAAGCCTAATGCACGAAATACGTCTGCATAGCGCTCCACCGTTAGCTTTAAAGGAACCTTAATTTTGTTGTTTTCCCGGGTTAAAGCTTTTTTTTCTTCCCGCCCTTTGTCAAGCTGTTTTACTTTTATGCCCGATAAGGAAAATAATAGATCAATTACACGCGAACGCAAATTGAAATGTAAGTCGGCTATAGCATCTGCGCCGTATTGAGCCAGTTCCTTTTTTAGCTTGACTAATCCAAAGAAACCTTTATGAATTGTTTTGGGCTCAATAGCGTGAAACCGTATACTTTTGATTCCATCAAAGAATGGAGCAAAGAATTGCCTGCTGACCATAATAATTTCTACATCAGGGTACTGAATGCAGAATTCTTTCAACACTGAGGCAACCATGGCAACATCGCCCATAGCTGAAAATCGGGTTACTATGATCCGTTGCGGTAAGGGCATGTTTTATTTTCCTGATGAATATAGCACAGGGTTCAATGCTGGATCGTTATACATTTTCATCTGTTTATAAACCTTCATGTATTTATCGCCAGATGCAATAGCGGTCATCAATTCATCAATACTTTGGGACAAATCTTTCCTTTGTTCCAATAAGACGTTCAGTTTTTCTTGGCAGGAAATGATATGTGCTTCGGAAGCATCTGTGCGCAATGTTTCCTGTTCCATGTGGTAGATTTTTAAAGCCAGAATGGAAAGCCTATCAATAGCCCATGCCGGACTTTCAGTATTGATTGTTGCTGTAGGACTCACCTGTATATCTTGAAATTTTTGTAGAAAATAACTATCAATATACTCTACGGTATCTGTGCGGTACTGATTGGATTCATCAATACGTCTTTTCCAGTATAAGCCTTCTTGGGGTTCAATCGAGGGATTACGTACCACATCTTCCATATGCCATTGCACGGTGTCAATCCAGCATTTTAAATAGAGGAGATGTTCCAGGGATTGTTTGTCATACGGATTTTGGATTGGATGATCAATCTGATCGTAGACGTGGTAATCCTGGATAGCACGCTGAAAAATTGGATTTGCTATTGCACTAATCATGGTACAAATATAAAATATATTATGGAGTTATTCTTACTATTCAACGCAGACATTAAGGGAATGAATTGGACGATAGACTTATTTAAAATGAAAGAAGTTTTCTGATTCCTAGAATGCCGAAAGTAATAAATCGGGAAAGATACCTAACATCAACACGGCTATGGTACATAAGATTCCAATACACAAGAGTACCATATTAAACTTCACTGCTGGAGATCCCGTATTGTCCCTTAAAAACGCATTCAGTGGTATTTTAAAATAATAAAATAGGGAAATGACAGATGTCAATGCACCAACTAGGAGCAATGCCAATAAACCGAAGGATTGGAAGTTTTGGTATTGTTCAAACACTTTGGAAAAGACCAAAAGTTTTCCAACAAAACCTGCAGTAGGGGGTAGCCCCACCAAAGCGATTAAAACAATTGAAAAGGAGGTGAACAGCAGTGGGGACTGCTTTCCTAAGCCGCGATAAGATTCAATTGAAGTATTTCCTAAACTAGCTTCCAAAGCATCAATAAAGATGAATACCGCAATATTCATCAAAGCGTATATGGATAGATAAAATAACAGCACATTTGATTCATTATTTTGATAAACCAATACAGCCATAAGAAGTATCCCAGTATGCCCTATAGAAGAGTAGGCCATCATCCTTTTGGCATCCTGTTGGCGCAAAGCGGCTAAATTACCAATCAGCATAGTTGCAATGGCGATCGCAATAATCACATAAGTCAAGAAATCACTAAAATAAAAGGACACGTTAAGCCAGGCTGAAAGTATCTTGGATAATAGCACAACAACAGCAATTTTGGGTACTGTAGCGAGATAGGTTGTAATCACTGTCGGTGCACCTTGATAAACATCCGGGCTCCAGACATGAAAGGGGAAAAAGCTCAGCTTAAAACCAATACCCGTCAACAAAAATAATAGAGCAATGCTGATCATGATATGAGGGGCTTCCATTAATCCAGCAATATGACTTGGAGCATCAAAATTCAGGTTTCCCGTGAAACCGTATAGTAAAGACAAACCATAGAGCATAACCGCAGCACAGATGGATCCGAACAGCACATATTTTAAAGCAGCTTCCGATTGAACTTTTGTTGAAGAGAAATAGCCAACCATAATATAGGAGCTGATTGAAACTGTCTCCACTGCAATAAAGATCATCAACCAGTTACTCGACATAGTCAATAGATTCAGACCCAATGTCGCCGTCAGTAAAACAGCATAAAGGTCTCCTAAGGGGCGGCCATGCGCTTGATGGCGTTGTTGAATGAATATGCAAATGAGGATTGTTGATAACAGGATAATCAGTCGTGCCGAAGTAGCGAAAGTATCAACCTGGATCATATCAAAAAAGCCAGCCATCTCTACCTTACTGAGTCCCTGGCCCACAAGGTAACAGCCACTGAGCAATAGTCCGATGATAGTAATGACAAACGAAGTATTCTTCCAGTGTTTGTCAGCAAAAAGACTAGCTAGAATGGTTCCAATAAAAGTGATGATCAGTATCAGCTCGGGTTTAAAATATGGGATACTGACGATAATCTGATCGATGAAAGAACTGATATATGGACTGAATGTGAGCATGCCAGATTAGATAAATTGTTGGATAAAACTCACGAGATTCAGAACACTAGCGTTTAGGTTGTTAAATACTAATGCCGGCATAATACCAAGTAATAAGGCCAGGGCTAAAGTTGGAAATAGGATCACTTGTTCGCGTAAATTCACATCTGTTAGCGCATTGTTCCAAGATTCGCCGCCTTTTAATCGAATTTGTCCAAAAAACATGCGTTGCAAGGTCCAGAGTAGGTAGGCGGCACTTAATAGTATACCTATAGAACCTGCTATAGCCATCCAACGGGGCAGTCCTGTGCCAACACTCTCGGCATTGAACGAACCGATAATGACAAAGGCTTCACCAATAAAGGCTGAAAAGCCGGGCAGGCCCAGGGAAGCAAAAAATGCGACAGCAACATAGCCTGTATATTTGGGCATAATTTGAGCTAGGCCACGGAAACTATAGATATTTCTGTCATGTACTCGGTCATAGACCACGCCAACAAGGAAAAAGAGTGCCGCTGATAAGAATCCATGGGAAATCATCTGAAACATGGCGCCAGAAATACCTTCGGCAGTCAGCGATGCAATACCAAGCAGCACAAAACCCATATGAGAGACCGATGAATAAGCAATCATTCGTTTCAGGTCTTTTTGTGATAAGGCATTCAAGGCTCCATAAATAATGGATACAACACCGATCAATCCAAGCCACCAATTGGATAAGGCTGCCATATCGGGAAAGATACTATAACAGATACGGATGATACCGTAACCACCAATTTTCAGAAGGATACCGGCAAGAATAATAGATACTGGTGTCGGCGCTTCAACGTGCGCATCCGGTAGCCAAGTATGCAGGGGAACAATGGGTACTTTAATGGCAAAGGCAAAGAAGAGCACAATGAAACCGATCAGTCGAGCCGAAACACCCAAAATTTCCTGGTAACCCTCCCAGCCGAAAATAGAACCCTCAAGATAATTCTGTGGATTCATCATATAGATCATGTTGAAGGTATGTGCTCCAGTCAAAGGGTTGATTACTGAAAAATACAATCCTACGATAATCAACAACATAAACACAGACCCGAATAGGGTATATAGAAAGAATTTTATAGCCGCGTATTCGCGTCTTGCACCACCCCAGATACCGATCAAGAAGTAGAGTGGCAGTAACATGACTTCATAAAACAAATAGAATAGGAAGAAATCCAATGCACAGAAAATCCCCATAACGGCCATATTAAGTACCATGAGTAAAGCAAAGTATCCCTTCGGACTTTTCTGGATATTCCAAGAGGCGCCTATAGCCATCAGCATAACGAAAGCACTCAGCAATAACAAGGGCATGGAGATCCCATCAATACCAATAAGATAATCGATCTCTAATTTACCTATTGATCCTAAATCTAATCGGATCCAGGAAAGCTGTTCAACAAATTGATAGCCCGCCAGATCTTGGACTCCTGTTTTGCTTGCATCAAATTGTGCATAACATATTCCGGCCAGTACAAATTGTATTGCTGTGAATGCTAAAGCAATATATTTGTAACTCGATTTATATCGTGTTGGTAGGGCGAGAATGAGCGCCGTAGCCAATAGCGGTAAAAATATCAATAAGGATAAAATAGGCATTTCCTAAAAGAATATAAGATAAATTAAACCAAGTAAAACTAATAAAAAGACGGAATACAATGTTGTCTGTATCTTTCCATTTTGGACCAGGCGAACCTGATTGCCTGTCCAATAGGCTACAGTAGCAACCGTATTAACAACACCATCTACAATATATTTGTCTATCCAAACACTTAGCTGAGAAAGGGATAAGACGATAAACTGAATCAAAGAAACGAAAGCGTCAACGATATGACGGTCAAACCAATAACAGAACTGCGCTAATTTTAATGTACCATTAACAAAGACTGCTTGGTAAAACTCATTGATATACCCCTGGTTGAAAGCGGCTTTTAATGCCTGGGTAGCGGGGTTCAAAGGGTATTTATTTTGTACATACCATTTCCAGCCGATGATCCAGCCAATACCCGAACCTAGTAGCAATATGACAGGAATAATAAGGTGCGCACGATGACTTGGTGCAAAAGTATATTCATCCAATAGAAGGCCGTCCATCAACCAGGAATCGTGATACGAAAACGGATTGAAAGAAAATAGTGGAAATAAGCAGAACAGTCCCAAAACAAACATGGGGATCAACATGGTTTTTGGCGCTTCATGCAGCGGATGATCATGTAGTTTGCCCTGAAGTTGTTTCAACAGTCTGAACTCTCCAAAAAAGGCTTTGAATAGCAAACGACCGATGTAGAAAGCTGTTAAAATACTCACCAGAATCAAACTTATGGGGATGATAAGGTATAAGTTACCTTTTGAAATAGCCCATTCAAAGGAAGAGATAACAATACTATCTTTGGATAGATAACCTGAAGTCAAAGGGAATCCTGCAAGTGCTAGCGAAGCTATGCTCATCAGCACGAAGGTCTTTGGCATATATTGACGTAGCCCGCCCATATTCCGTAAATCCTGCGGGTCAAAGTCCAGGTGACTATGTTCTTTAAGATGCGCCATTTCATGAATGACAGCTCCGACAGAAAGAAACAATAGACACTTAAAGAAAGCATGAGTTGTCAGATGAAATAAAGCAGCATCCCATGTTCCAATGCCAATGCCAACCATCATAAAACCAAGCTGCGATATGGTCGAAAAGGCAAGAATGCGTTTGATGTCGTATTGGCCAAGCGCGAAGTATGCGGCCAAAGCAGCGGTTATTGTACCAATGATGGCAATAAATAATAAGGCGGATTCATTAAATAATGGAAATACGGTAGCCAGCAGGAATACACCAGCAGCAACCATTGTCGCGGCGTGAATCAACGAGGATACGGATGTAGGGCCTTCCATGGCATCAGGAAGCCATACATGTAACGGAAATTGTGCAGATTTAGCCATAGCTGCCAAGAAGAAGGCTAATCCTGCAATGGTAAGCCAAATCTGAGGTAAGCTATTGACTGGAGATATCCATAATCCTTGGGCGATTGTGGATTGATAAATTAAGCCATTGTCCCCAAATAGATCGATTAAATTGAGGGTTTTGAAATGTGTAAATAGGATCGCAAGCCCGATTAGAAAACCGAGGTCGCCGATGCGATTGACCAAAAATGCTTTTTTATTGGCTTGTACAGCTGTCTCACGTGTGAACCAGAAGCCGATGAGGAGATACGATGCAAAACCGACCAATTCCCAAAAAACATACATCAACAGGAGGCTATCCATAATGACCAATCCCAACATGGCAAAACAGAAAAGGCTGAGATACATCCAATAGCGGTGAATACCTGCATCGCCATGCATATAGGCTCTGGAGTATATATGTACGGGTAAGGCAACAGTCGGTACCAAAAAAAGCATCAAAGTGCTCAGATTGTTCAGCAGGATACCAACTTTAAATGATGTTTCGCCGATGGTGAACCAATTTACCTGAATTGATACCGCCGGATTATTCCATATGGAGAACCAGGTTAAGCCGCCAGCGATAAAGCTGAGGATGATGGCCGTGAGAGAAACAAGACCGGACTGGTCGCGTTTACCTACTATTGCTTGATATACGAATGCCGCTAATGGTGCTATCAAGGTAAGCAACGCGGTCAGAAGGGGCGATATGTGAACAAATTGATCCAATGCTTACTTGTCTTTTAATTGGTTTATCTCATCCGGATTAATGGTTTTGTAATGTCTATAAACATTTAATACGATAGCCAATCCAACAGCGACTGCGGCCGCAGCAAGAACAATGGCAAACAGTGCGAAAATTTGCCCGCCATAACTGACCTTATCATATTTTCCAAAAGCAACAAAGTTCAGGATAGCTGCATTGATCATCAACTCAATACCGACCAAAATCATAATTGCATTTTTCTTTGAAAGAACGGTATAGAGACCAATGCAAAAGATGCAGGCACTGACAACTAAAAAATGCGTCAGCGTAATCATATTGTACGCTCCTTTCTGGATAAATGTGAGGCGCCTATCAAGGCCATCATCAAAAACACGGATATGATTTCAAATGGCAATACATAAAAAGTCATAAAACGTAATCCGATCTGATGAATATTATTGTCTGTTGCGACAATCTCGGTGTTATTTTCCTTGGCATTTAAGATCCACCATGCTGGAGAAGCTTGTTGCCACTCGACGATGCCATAAAGCATCAGTAACAGGAAGCCAAGCACTACTGGAATAGTCTGCCATTTGGGTATGCTTAAAAATGAACCGCTGCTATCTTGGAGATCTTTTAAAAGCTCTTTATTAGAAAGCATAAAGGCAAATAACATCAATATGAGCACGCCGCCAACATACACCATAATTTGTGTAATGGCCACAAAATCGGCTAAAGCAAATAGGTAAAGGCCTGCCATTGCAAATAAGACAATAAAAAACAGGAACAATGCACGTGCAATATTTTTAAGATTGACGAGCAAAAGTGCTGAACCGATTGCTAGGGTAGCAAAGGCGTAGAATAAAATACTTTCCATCTTTTATTTTTGCTTTGCTGCCTCCTTTTCAGCTTGAAACTTGGTCCATTCTGCTTTACGTTGTGCGACCTCGCTATCGGTCATATCCGAAAAACCATAGATAAGATCAGTCAGTTTTTGTGAGCTGCGGTCATATTCGTTGGTCATGGTAATACATTCTGTCGGACATACGACAGTACATAGCCCACAATACATACATTTAGCCATATCAATATTGAATTTGGCCGGGTATAGTCTTTTAACGCTACCATCGGAAGTTTTTCCAATGGCTTCCGGTGATTTGATGGCTTCGATTTCGATGCAGTCGACAGGACAAGCCTTTGCGCATAAATCACATACAATACAGTCCTCGATATCGACTTGCAGCTGATAGCGGGCAACCTCGGGGATCGGCATTTTTTCACGCGGGTATTGAACAGTAACAATACCTTCCTGCTGATCAAAGTAGTTATCCTTTTTGATATTTAATTCCGTTCGCGAACGTCGGGCACCAAACAAGTGTTTAACAGTCAAAGATAAACCCTTGATTGCCGTACGAAATGCATGCGAAGCCGTTTTAAATATCATATCCTATGCTATAACTAAAATTCGCCAAATTGCAGAAATGGCCATACAAAGAAAAGCCAGCGGCGTCAATACTTTCCAACATAAACTCATCAGTTGATCTGCACGCAACCGTGGTAATGTCCATCGAATCCACATTTGGATACCAACAATAAATAATGATTTGGCTAAGGTCCAAAATATTCCCCACACCAAGCCTGTGGTCCAATCGGCCAAACGTATCGCACCTATGTTTGGTAACGGTGTATTCCAAGCTCCTAAGAAGAGAACAACCCCCAACATCGATACCAAAAACATCATGGCATACTCCGCCAAAAAGATAAAGGCAAATTGTATCCCGCCATATTCTGTATGGAAGCCACCGACCAATTCAGATTCGGCTTCCGGGATATCAAAGGGAGCACGATTACACTCGGCAAGGGTTGCGATAAAGAATATGATGTAGGTGATAATCAAATGTGGAGCCTGAAAAATATTCCAGGCGAAGAGGCCCCCAATCTCATTGACTTCCCAAAGGCCCAAGAATTTAATGCTTCCATTGGTTAGGATGCCCTGTCCAATAGCGATTTCATTCAAATTTAGGGTTTGGGTTAGCATAACGACCGTAATTAGGGAGAGGCCTACCGGAATTTCATAGGACACCATCTGTGCTATGGCACGCATGGAGCCTAATAAAGAATATTTGTTGTTAGATCCCCAACCAGCCATTAAAATGCCCAAAGCATCAATGGAGATGATGGCCATTATGAAGAACAGACCCGTATGCGTATCCGCTGGAATAAAATCTTTAGCCCAGGGAATAACGGCAAAACCTGTAAATACAGCCACGAAAATAACGATAGGGGCAACTCTAAAGAGAATTTTATCGGCCGATGAGGGGGTAATTAATTCTTTTTGTAATAATTTGAGAATGTCGGCGATCGTTTGGAGACTGCCATACTTTCCTGTTTCCATCGGTCCTAGACGATCTTGTACAAATCCCGCGATCTTTCGCTCGGCATATACTGCAAACAAGGTGAAAGCTGCTATAAAGGTGAAAATAGCAATGGGAACCAAGATATGTAGTATTGTTTCTAACAAGTCTTATTTATAATGATTTTTAATAAGAGACCAATGAATACGCAAACTTAACGAAAAACGGGGAATTTAGATAAGGAAAAATTAAAATATACTTAACAAGTAGATTATCGTGACAATAGCGTAACGACAAGTAATCATATCTTGTTCGAGTAGGTGGTTTCGGACGGCTGTAATGCCATCCATGTTAGCTCGGATGAAAATAAAAAAGCACCCCGAGGGATGCTTTTTTAGGATATAAATCGAAATCGGATTAACGATTTGAAAATTCAACGTAGTCGCGTTCTGTGTGGCCAACGTATACTTGTCTAGGACGACCGATAGGCTCTTTGTTTTCGCGCATTTCTTTCCATTGTGCAATCCATCCCGGTAGACGGCCTAAAGCAAATAATACGGTAAACATATCTGCTTTGAAACCTAATGCACGGTAGATGATACCTGAATAGAAGTCAACATTCGGATAAAGTTTTCTGTCGATGAAATATTGGTCATTCAATGCTGCTTCTTCAAGCTTTTTAGCGATATCCAATACCGGATCTTGAACGCCTAATTTCTCCAGGATATCATCACACGCTTTTTTGATGATCTTAGCACGAGGGTCGAAGTTTTTGTAAACGCGGTGACCGAATCCCATTAGACGGAAAGGGTCGTTTTTGTCTTTTGCTTTAGCAAGATATTTTTCAGCATCACCACCATCATTTTTAATGGCCTCCAACATCTCGATTACGGCTTGGTTTGCACCACCATGTAATGGTCCCCATAATGCATTGATACCCGATGCAACAGATGCATAAAGGTTTGCATTGGATGAACCAACGATGCGAACAGTCGATGTTGAACAGTTTTGCTCATGATCAGCATGTAAAATCAACAATTTGTGCATGGCGTCAATGACAACAGGATCGAATGTTTTTTCATCATTCACTTCTCCAAACAGCATGTTTAGGAAGTTGTCAATGTAACCAAGGTTATTTTTTGGATAAACAACAGGATGACCCAATGATTTCTTTTGAATCCAAGAAACGATTGTTGGCATTTTTGCCAAAAGATTGATGATCGTTTGATCTTCTTCTTCGTCTGTTAAGTTTGGATTTAAAGATTCTGGATAAAATGCCGACAATGCGCCTACTAAACACGAAAGTTGGCCCATTGGGTGAGATTTGGATGGGAATCCAGCGAAGAAGTTTTTCATATCTTCGTGAATCATCATTTGCTTTTTGATGTCAGCTCTGAATTTTTCCAATACCTCTTTTTTTGGAAGCTCTCCATAAATCAACAAATAAGCAACTTCTAAGAAAGTCGATTTCTCTGCCAATTGTTCAATTGGATATCCTCTATATCTCAATATGCCTTTTTCACCATCAAGGAAAGTAATCGCACTTTTCGTTGCACCTGTATTTTTGTATCCTGGGTCTAACGTAATAAATCCGCTTAGATCTCTTAATTTGGAAATATCAACTGCTTTTTCATTTTCAGTACCGACAATGACCGGAAGGTCATACGAAGTGCCGTCTAAATTTATAGATGCTTTATCTGACATGTTTATATATTATCTTATATCTGATTTGTTATGCTAATCTCACAAATTTAACTATTTGATATTTAAAATTGAAAGTTCTTTTGGAATTAAAATGACATGATTGCGTCATTTTGGATAATATTCACTAATTATTTACTTAAATAAGCAAATAATTTATTCAAATTTAACATTATCTTATTTTGCAAAAAATATCAATCTATTTTTCTTTGCGCAACCTTTCCTTTGTCTTCGTAGTTACCCTGTTTACCCGATCCAAAAAAGGGGAGTATGACAAAACATACCAGAATAATAGAGGTTAGTGTCAGAATTCCTGTAGTCCACAATATTTTGCTGAAGTTCTCTGCATCCAATAGCTTAATGCCCCAAAGCCCCAGTAGGAAATAGGTGGCAACGAAAAGGATCACCAAGGTGAATAATATACCAAATATGTATTTCATAGCTGAATTAATTTATGTGTTATGAATTGATTCACCTCGGTATAATTGAGCTGAATCGTGATATGAATATCCCCGCATGCATTATATTTTATTGAGGATCTGCTTTTTGAGTGTATCGAATTCTTCTTGGGAAATGATGTTTTCACGGAGCAGCAGCTGCAGCTTTTGAAGTTTCTCGACAAAGTCGCCCTCTTGCTGGATATGATCTTTGATCTCCTCTTTTTGGAGGTCAAACTGTTTTCCGAGTTCCATACCGACGCCCAGCTGTGCACCTACACCCGCGATTCCCCCTTCATTTTTAGCGGCATCACGAAGCGCACGTAGTTTTTCTAATTCAACATAGCTCAGACCTGCCTGTTGTGCCGCTTGATTTTGTGTGCTTAAATCGGCGATTTCTCCGATTCTTCGTTGTGTATTGGCATCAAATTGAGTTCCTAAGATTTTGAAATCCGTAATGTCGAGACCAAGGTCATTAAAATCTTGTTCAACCACAGTCTTGATGTCGTTGGATAACAGTCCCAGTTGACTGTCAATTTCATTGTAACCCAGTTTCTTTTGAGCAATCTGCGCAATAATTTGTTGTGGGATCCGATTATTGATGATGTCTTGAATGACAGCTGTGCTGACCGTATTTTGATTAGCGACAATGTTTTTATAGAAATGCACCGGTTCCTTGATGAGGTAAGAGAATGTACCATTCAAGCCGATTTCTATTGGTAAATTGTAATGGGGGTCGATATATTTTATAGGTGTTCCCGTTCCCCAGGATTGATTGACGATAGCGGCCGTACGAAAAAAGTAGATGTAAAGCTTATGTTCGGATTCAAAGTTCTGCCGTAAACGCGCTAAAGTGGTAAAGAATGGATGGTTGTCCGTTTTGAGGTTGTACGTTCCCGGTTCGGTCAGCAGGTTTTCACCTTTTCCTTCATACACAAGGATGCAGCCCTGCCCCGGAGCGAGGATCAGCTTGCTGGAATTTTTGATCTCGTTCCTTTCGGATGGGAATTTATACCACAATAATTGAGGGTCTTGGTTTTTCCACTCGATGACTTCAGAAAGCTGGTTGTTAAAAAGATTAAATAGTCCCATAGTGTTTAATTTAGTGTGTCGAATTTGGGGTTATACCCTTCAAACTTGTTGATTTGTTTTCCATTATTATCAAAATAATAATAGTCGCTGGCTCCCTTTATAATAAAACCATCTTTGAGCAGGCTCCCATTTCCATACATGGATTTAAGATCTGTGGTCACTGTTTTTTGTATAGCGCCAGTTGTCACATCCAATAGTTGGATCTGGAAAGGATCGTCTTCGGCAGGCGTTGGTTTATACGCAATGAGTAGCGTTTTGTCATTCTGCGCAATGATTACAGGCTGAAAGTAAAGTCTTCCTGGCGTAAAGTCCTTGAAGCTGATCAGACGGGCGCCTTTAAATTGCCATGGATTAATCAATACCTTTTTATAAGGATCGCGGTCGGTGAATATGCCCGACCCGCCGTAGTCTTTATCCCAGGAAAAGCGCGGGCTATCTTTTGGGAATCCATATTGATATTGGTAACTGTATTGGATTAACTGGATTTTTTCTTCTGGATAATAACTGGATTTACTTGAAAAGGTAAATTCCGTTTTTGTAGTTGGGTTGGGAAGCTTTTTCCTTCTTTCGTCGTACAGTTGTTTGTCGGGAATAGATTTGTTAATCAAGGGATAATAAGCTAGGTTTTGGCCTTCATTGTTGACAATTTGATAGGCTGAGCCATAGTCTTCGTATTTAAATTCAACTTTAGCGATGCCTGTGCTTAAAGACGGCGCATCTTTTACATAGTTCTCTAGGACACTTTTATACGTGAGTGTATTTCTGTCCAGCTGATAAATGTATTTGGATTTGACGATGATATATAGATTCTGGTCTTCAAATACCTGAAGTTTGACGTCGCTGCTTGATAGTTCGACGGGAGTTTCCATCAAAGCCTTTACCCATTCTTTCTTACCCGTTTTGGGATCGAAGAGCCCAATATAAACCTTATTGTCCTTGTTTTCGTCCATTCGTTTTCTGAAGGTTCCGACATTACCGACGACAACAACATGTGGCGTATTATCTTTATCCAAAAATAGCGTGTTGCTTGCGTAGTTCCATTCGAGAGGTTCTGCCTCTTCTTTTTTTTCTGCTGTATTGGAAGTGCTGTAAGTTGAATAATCGGGCGCTGGTTTTTTGGAGAAAATAGCACTTAGGGCTCCAATGACAAACATGAGCGCAATAAAGCCCACAACAGCAAATAATACAATCCGTATGGCTTTATATTGATCTTGGTTGTTGCGTGGGTAGTTATAGTTGTGGTTGATATTGATGTCATCACTATCCAGAAAAAATTCAGTTCCACAGCTATCACATTTGTAATAATCGGGGCGTAAAGTGGTGATTTTTATACTACCACAATGCGGACATTTGATCGCTTTGATATTTTTAGCCATTGATCTTTCTTGTATTTGTTTTAAACCATCTCCTTTTGGAGTGAACGGTGCGACTGATTGCTATCAATTTTACACAGTGGAAATTCCTGTTTTTTCAATTGATGAAGCGATTTATGAATGAATTTAGAATTAAAATAAACGTATTGCAAATTTTCTGCCAGCTAACTTATATTCGTCGGATTTGAGTTTAAATACGCAAGAAATGAGCCACTTCTTTTTTGGGAGGGGTGAGGAAGGCTTTATTTTGGGAGAGATCCGTAAAGGAAAGAAAAAATATTTTTTGTATTTACGAATTATTCGTAGATTAGTAATAGATTAGAAAAAGGAAGATAAAGACATGGAAAAATTAACAGCACAGGAAGAGCAGGCAATGCAATCTATTTGGAGCCTCAATGGAGGTTTTATAAAAGAGATCTTGGATAATGTAAAAGGCGAGAAGATGCCTTATACGACTTTGGCTTCGACAGTAAAGAATCTGGAGCGAAAGGATTTTGTGAAAGCAGTACGCTATGCCAATGCCAAGCGCTATGAGCCGATGGTGAGTGAGGAAGATTATAAGGCCAAGTTTATGAACTCCTTTGTGGGCGATTATTTCAAAAATTCCTATAAAGAGATGGTTTCCTTTTTTGTACAGGAAGAAAAACTGACGGCTGATGAGTTAAAGGAGATCATGGATATGATTAAGCATAATAAATCTTAATGGGATGGAAAGTCTACTAACCTATATTATACAAGTCAACCTGTTGTTGGGTATTATCTATCTGGGATATATCGGACTGTTGAAAGGCTTGACGTTCTATTTTTTAAATAGAGCCTACTTCTTAGTAGGGGGGCTATTTGCTTTTCTGTATCCATTTTTGGATTTAAAGTCTTTGTTTGTACAGCGTGGATTGAATATGGGAGTCGTAGGCGAGCAAATTTCGCTTTATATTACAGAGCCGGAGGTTCAACAGCAGCTGACGTTAGGGAGGTTGGTGGAAATCGTATTTATGGTCGGTGCTGTTTTATTGTTATTAAAATTTGTATTTCAATTATTGAGTTTATTGCGAATTCATCTGAATTCGAGGTCCGATCAATGGCGGACTTATCTATTCCGGAATGTGCTTATTCCTATTGTTCCATTTTCGTTTTTGAATAAAATCTATGTCAATAAAGGGCAGCATGTTGATGCTGAACTAAAAGATATTTTTAAGCATGAGGATATTCATGTGAAAGGCCTTCACAGTCTGGATATTTTACTGTTTGAAATGATATTGGTGTGTTGTTGGTACAATCCTTTCGTCTGGCTCATGCGCAGGGCCATTCGCCAAAATTTGGAGTTCCTGACTGATCAACAGGTTCTCGATAAAGGAATTGACAAGCAGACGTACCAATACAGCCTATTGAATGTGTCCAAAAAGGGCACTTCAGTAGGATTGAGCAATCAATTTAATTTTAAACTTTTAAAACGTCGTATTATGATGATGAACAAGAAGCGATCATCGAAAATAGAACTGAGTAAATATGCCTTTCTTTTACCCGTATTTTTATTGACGGGAGCAGCATTTACGGTAAGTAAAGCGGAGGGAAGTATAGAGGGGGTAGTTGAGAAGGCAAATGAGACAGTGTTACCTATTCAGTTACTAACAGTTGATTTAAAATCTCTGGAAGATCAATCAAATAGGAGCTCTACTGCGTTAGCGGATACTTTGGCTAAAGTAAATCAAGTGGGGACGAGAGATTTTAAGGAAATCAAGAGATCCGCTATTGATTTCTCTAAAAATCAAAAATATTTTGTGGATAATAAATTGGTCTCTAAGGCTGAATTTTTGGCTATTCCTGAAGGAAAACTGGCGAAGTACTGGTTTTCGAATGATAGTGATATGATCAAGTATCGGACGAAGTCTTCAATTGATATTGCTGACGGAGCAATTTTGGCCAATACTGTCGAGATGCAGCAACATTCGGATATAGCACAAAAAAAATTACGCTGTGTTATGAATGGTATTGTGCAGGAAAAAACTTTTACTGTGGATGATATCGATCCGAATGATATAGCGTCAGTCTCGGTATTACAAGGTAAGGCTGCTATTGATAAGTATGGTGAGGATGTTGGGAAAGATGGTATCCTTGAAGTGAAATTGAAGGAAGGAGCTCATATTGGTAAAGATATGACCAAACTCAAAGGGCTTACGATAGGGGTGACGTATCGGGATGATCAGCTAACGAATGATAAATCAACTGATGTGGTGTATGTTATTGATGGCAAGAGAGCAGATCAAAAAATGATGAAAGAGTTGGCGCTGACACCGGAAGAAATAGCGACTTTATCGGTTTGGAATGATGCTGAAGCGATTAAGAAATATGGTGAAGATGCGAAGAATGGTGTTTTAGTTGTTTCGACAAAAAAATGGGCCCGTGAAAATCCGGATAAGGTGAATAATAAGTTTCGTTTCATAGGACAGGATGATAAAAAGGGAGATAAAGTAGTCTCTGTTGTTGGATATAAGAAAAACGAAGGACAGGATGACAAGGTTGTTACTGTTGTTGGTTATAAGAAAAGTGAGAAATCAGATGACGCGAAACTGGATGTTTTTTCGGATAAATCAAAAAGGATAAGTTCTGACGCGGTAATGGGATTGTTGGGGAATAATTCAGCGAATGAGTCTATTGGTACTGATTTTCCATCTGTTCGTGTTCGTGGTTATAATGGAAAAGTCAAGCCGTTGCTTGTGGTGGATGGGGAGATAAAGGCTGAGGGGGTTATGAATAAACTTGACCCGAAGGATATTGAATCCATGGAGATCCTGAAAAATAGCAGTGCGACTGCGTTATATGGAAATGCCGGCAAAGATGGGGTTATTCTCGTTACGACCCGCAAGAAGGCAAGTGAGGTTAAAAGTAGTGAGGAAGCTAATGGGAAATTGAAGGAGAAGGTAAGCGGCATCATTAAGATGGAGATAGAAAAAGAAAAGGTACGAGCAGAAAGTAGTAACTAATGTAAGACTCTCTTAGTAAAAGATAAAAAAGACCGATTTAAATCGGTCTTTTTTTTGTTATAAATCAATACCAATATAGGGTATTACATTAATGAGCTTTAGAAACGTTTACTATTTGGTATTCAAATTTGTCATCGTTAGCTCGATGCCGATATTGACAAAACTCTGGATCATTTTAACGGAATGGTCAATTAAAGCCGGTAATTCAGCTTGTTCCTCTTTGTCAAAAGGGCCAAGTACATAATCTACTTGTCTACCTTTTGGGTAATTGTCACCAATACCAAAACGTAGGCGTGGATAAACCTGTCCGCCACAAAGCTGTTCAATGGATTTAAGTCCGTTATGACCGGCGCTGCTTCCTTTGGGTTTCATCCGTAGCGAACCAAATGGAATAGCCAGATCATCCACAATCACCAATACATTCTGAATTGGAACTTTACATTGTTGCATATAGTAGTTAACAGCCTTACCACTTAAGTTCATGTAGGTCGTAGGTTTAATTACTGTGACGTTGTGGCCTCTTTGCTTAAATTCGCTATAATATGCTAACTTGAGCAAGGAAAAACTGGCGCCAGCCTGTTTGACAAGCTCGTCGGCAACCATAAACCCTATATTATGCCGTGTATCGGCATATTCACTGCCAATGTTGCCCAATCCAACGATAAGATAATTCATGATGCAAAAATAAAAATTTTAATAAACAAAAAAAGCACCGAATTTCGGTGCTTTCTGTAGTATTTTAAGAATCTTGTTCAGATTATTTTTTACCACCTTTAGATGCTTTCGCTGCTTCTTGTTCAGCTTGACGCAATGCACGAGACATGATTACTGATACGATTGTATCATCAGCATTGTTTAATACTTTTGCGTTTTCCAATTGAATTTGACCTACACGAACTGATTTACCAACTTCTAAAGATTCCATTGGTACAGCAATTTCTTGTGGTAAGTTTGCAGGTAATGCTTTTACGCGTAAATTACGTAATTTTTGAACTAATTTACCCCCCATTTTAACACCTGGAGAAGTTCCTGTTAATTTGATAGGAATATTCAATGATACTTCTTTATCATCAAATAATTCTAAAAAGTCAACGTGCGTAACTAAGTCAGTTAATGGGTGGAATTGTGCGTCTTGAACGATAGCTCTTTTAGTTTGACCTTCAATGTTTAATTCAACAATGATTACGTCTGCAGTGTAAAGAACTGGTTTCAAATCAGCTGCGGATACAGAAAGAGCCGTTTGCTCTGTACCACCGTAAAGTACTGCTGGTACTAAACCTTGGTAACGCAATTCTTTTGCATCTCTTTTCCCTACGTTCTGTCTTACAGAACCGCTAATAGCAATTGATTTCATCTTTTAATTTTTTATAAATTTGAGGTGCAAAGATAATCTAATTTCTGATATTATCAAAAAAATACGACCGCTATTAGTTCGGGAACAGATACTTATTCCAGGTTTTCGATTTTTCCATGTTCATGACTATGCTATTCACGGCTACTTATTTACTCTAATGTATGACCAAATTGATGCCATTTCCTATATTAAAACTGGAGTAGGACTCTTTTAGCAGGGGTATAACAGGGAGTTAGCAGGGTTTTACCCCTGTTATACCCCTGCTAACCCCCTGTTAACCCCCTGTAAATCCCCTGTTATTGGAGAAGTTGACAGCAGTCGATTGCTAACCTATATACTTGATAAAAATGCCTATTTGCCTATGGTTAAAAGATAAGAACCAAGCGGAAGAGTGTTTTTAAATGTTTGTTGTTTTCTTGGGAGAAGGTGGCGTGGTGGCGCAATACAAAAAAAAGCCCCTGGTCGTTGAGCTGAATGCTTTCTGTACCAGGGTCCAATATCTAGAATCTAAAACTCAAAGATTACTCTACTTCAAATAAATCAGAGATTGAAGAGTGTTGATTTACACTTGTGATTGCTTTTGCAAATAAATCAGCCGTTGATAATACTTTGATTTTGGTAGATTGTTTTGCTTTTTCTGGATCCAATTGAATGGTATCGGTTACGATCATTTCTGACAAGACCGAGTTTTCAATTGTTTCATATGCCTTTCCGGACAATACAGCATGTGTACAAACAGCTCTTACAGATTTTGCACCATTTTCCATGATCAGTGCTGCTGCTTTTGAAAGTGTACCAGCCGTATCACAGATATCATCGATCAAAACCACATCTTGACCAGTTACATCGCCGATAATTGACATTGATTCGATTTCGTTTGCACGTTTACGACGTTTGTCACAGATAATAACTTCTGCATTGAAAAATTTAGCAAAGGTACGTGCTCTGTATGAACCTCCCATATCTGGAGAAGCAATCGTTAGATTTGGAAGTTTTAACGATTTGATATAAGGAACAAAAATGATAGAGCCATCCAAATGGTCAACAGGGATATCGAAAAAACCTTGGATTTGTGCTGCGTGCAGGTCCATTGTCATGATACGGTGGATACCAGCTGCAGTCAACAGATTGGCGATCATTTTTGCGCCAATAGCAACTCTTGGTTTGTCTTTTCGATCTTGTCTTGCGAAACCAAAGTAAGGGACTACCGCTGTGATATAATGCGCTGAAGCTCTCTTCGCTGCATCTGTCATCAATAATAATTCAAAAAGATTGTCGGTAGGTTGGTTGGTAGATTGGATAATGAATACATCGCTTCCGCGAACTGACTCATTGTAGAAAGGTTGAATCTCACCGTCGCTAAAACGTGACAATGTTTTGTCTCCTAGTGGTTTCCCGTAAGATTGTGCGATTTTTTCGGCTAGTTCTGTAGTGCCAGAACCTGCAAATAGTTTAACCGTGTTGAATTGCAAAGGCATGGTTTTGTATATTTATGTTGGGTTATTGTATTGTCGATTATTCAATATTTTTATTCCCTTACTGTTTTTTAAAGTTAAACATTAAAAAAAATGGATTGTTTTCACAATCCATATACGCTTAACTTTAAAAGTTGTCCGACCTGGATTCGAACCAAGACAAACAGAACCAAAAACTGTTGTACTACCCTTATACTATCGGACAATGTCTCTAAAAAGTCAACGTTTCCGCTTTTCTCTTTTTGACGACGCAAAGATAGAGATTTGTTTTAAAAATCAAAATGTAAATTTAAAAAAATCTAAACCCTTTTATAAATAATAAGCCTTGCATATAACGCAGAAAAGGCTTGCATCTGCAAGCCTTTTCTATTGTTTGTTGTCCGACCTGGATTCGAACCAAGACAAACAGAACCAAAAACTGTTGTACTACCCTTATACTATCGGACAAACAATTCAAAAGTGATTGCTATCGTGATGATGTCGTTCACATTTGATGATGCAAATATACGGACTATTCTCATTTCTGCAAATAAAAATGAACTTAAAAGTGTATTAGGGCTGATTTTCAAAGAAATAATTTTTGTTTTGATTTGAAAAGATATGCGCGTTAAGCTTTTTTATCGAGATGTTGGCCCCCCAAAATACATGCGTGCTTTTGGGAATGCTTTCCTTTCAGCCAATATTGGATCGCGTAATGAAATTTTTTCAATTAATATGTGTTAAAAAATCAGAATAAAGTTCATTTCTTATTAACTTATCCTTATTTTCGAGCCGTATTAATAATACTTTTTACAGTTATCATTTTATGAACTATACTAAAATCAACAATCTTTTAGGATGGATATGTGCGCTAATAGCAACTGTAGCGTATGTCATGACTGCCGAACGATCGACGAGTTGGTGGGACTGTGGCGAGTTTATCGCTTCAGCCTTTAAACTTCAAATTGTGCACCAGCCAGGAGCACCTTTATTCTTAATGATTCAAAATATATTCTCAAACCTTGCTGGTGGAGATGTTACACGAATTGCTTTTTGGATGAACGTAGGATCGGCGGTATGTAGTGGTCTGACCATTTTGTTTTTATTTTGGACAATTACAGCTTTAGCAAAGAAAATCGTGGTAAAAGGTGTTGATGGATCATATACATCCACCGATTTAATCAAAATATTCGGCTCGGGCGCTGTTGGTGCACTGGCTTATGCTTTTACAGATACTTTTTGGTTCTCAGCAGTAGAGTCCGAAGTATATGCTATGTCTTCTTTATGTACAGCCGTCGTATTTTGGGGTATTCTAAAATGGGAAAATCATGCCGATGAAGCTGGTTCGGACCGCTGGTTGATCTTTATCGCCTATGTGATGGGACTTTCTATCGGGGTACACTTACTGAACCTTCTGGTGATTCCGGCAATTGCTTTGGTCATTTATTTTAAACGTTCAAAAACAGTGACATCTTCGGGGGCGATCAAAGCTTTCTTAATCGGTGTTGTTGTTTTGGCGCTAATTTTATGGGGTATTATTCAATACACTGTTAAAGCGGCAGCATATTTTGATCTGTTCTTTGTGAATAGTTTGGGCATGGGCTTTGGTACTGGATTTAACTTATTCATGATTTTAGCGGTAGCTCTTTTCGTATATGGTATCTGGTATTCAATCAAAAAGGTAAAACCCATGTTAAATCTGGTCTTAATCAGTGCAGCATTTATCATTTTTGGTTATAGTTCCTTTGCCATGATCATGGTGCGCGCCAAGGCAAATCCTACGTTAAATAACAGTGATCCGGATAATGCATTTTCTTTTGTGAGTTATCTTGGACGTGAGCAATATGCCAGTGAGCCACTTTTGAATGGACCTACATTTGATGCGCAAGTGGTTGATGCCGAGCCTACGTATACGTATAGAAAAGATAAAGACAAGTATACCAAGGTGGAGAACGGTATGGACTATAAATACGATAAAACGATGTTTTTCCCGCGTGTTTACAGTTCACGGGATCAAGGACATATCGAATATTATCGTGATTACTTAAAAATTCCGGAAGGACAGTCGCCGACTTTTGGTGATAACCTGAAGTTCTTTTTCAGTTATCAGATCGGACATATGTACGGCCGTTATTTCTTATGGAATTTTGCCGGTCGTCAGAATGACCAACAAGGTCAGGGCTCATTTACCGAAGGTAATTGGCAGGCGGGCATCAAGCCGATTGACCAAATGCATAACGGTGGACAGAATGCCATTCCAGATTCATTGAAAACTGATCCTTCGAACAATAAATATTATTTCTTGCCTTTGATCATTGGTTTAATCGGTGCATTTTGGCATTTTGGAAAGAGACAACGTGATGCGGGAATTGTGGGTCTGTTGTTTTTCTTTACAGGATTAGCAATTGTATTATATCTAAATCAAAGTCCACTTCAACCACGTGAACGTGACTATGCGTATGCTGGTTCTTTTTATGCCTTCGCCATCTGGATCGGGCTCGGTGTTTTCGCTATTGCGGATTATCTGAGCAAAAAAGTGGATGGTAAAATTGCCGCCGGTGCTGCTACAGTAGCATGTTTATTGGGGGCTCCTGTATTGCTGGGCTTCCAAAACTGGGATGATCACGATCGTTCGGAGAAAACAACTGCCCGTGATCTTGCTAAAAACTATTTGGCGTCATGTGCACCTAATGCGATTTTATTTACTTACGGTGATAATGATACCTATCCTTTATGGTATGTTCAGGAAGTCGAAAATTATCGTCCGGATGTACGTGTCGTAAACTTAAGTTTGTTGAGTTCGGACTGGTATATGCGCCAGATGAAACAAAAAGTGAATCAGGCAGATGGTTTACCGATCAATATCGATGATGAAAAGTTCAAGAAAGGTGTTCGCGAAGTGCTTTATTATCAGGATATGAAAGTTCCAGGACATGTGGATCTGGATTTGATCATGCAGATTTTATTGTCTGACGACCAAAAGAACAAATTGGAATTGAGAGGTGGTAAGTTTGAAAACTTCCTGCCAACCAAAAACTTTAGCCTTCCGGTGAATAAAGAATCTGTTCTGAAAAATAATGTCGTTCCTAAAGCTTGGCAAGAATCTATTGTCGATACCATGAGCTGGACCTACAATAGAAATTATATCTCTAGAGCTGAATTATCTATCTTAAACGTGTTATTGAATAACGATTGGAAACGTCCAATTTATTTTGCGGCAACAGTTCCAAATGATAACTACCTTGGTTTGGATAAATATTTAGTACAAGAGGGCTTTGCGCTACGCTTGATGCCGATTGCAACTCCTGCCGGAGCAGAAGGTACATTGGTTGATACACAGTCTGCTTATAAAGACATTACTACGAAATACCAATGGGGTAATATGGCACATGCTTCTTACCTGGATCCTGAATCTTACCGCATGATTACCATGATTACAAATACCGTAATGGGTGGTACAGCGACACAGTTGATGATGGAAGGTTATAAGGATGAGGCGCGTAAAGTCGCTGTCGAAACTTACGAGAAAATGCCGAAACGTGTTTACTTGATGCGCGATATTTTAGGCTATATTCCAATTGTCAATGTGTTGTATGAAACTGGTGAAACGAAGCGTGCAAATGAAATCGTAAACCGTAACCTGAAGTTTATGACGCAAAATATGCGTTGGTATCAGGATATTGCACAAACAAAACCTGAGCTGGAATATTCAAATATAGGTACAGCATTACGTGCTTTGGGTGCCTATAAGAGTATCTTGGCCTCTACCTCGGAAAAACAATTGCTACAGCAAGTGACCGATTTAGAAAAATCGTATAAACAACAGTATGGTGTTGAGTAACAATTAGAGACATCATTTTAACCGAAGGAGCTGCCCTTTACTACAGGTATTCGAAAGGAAAAACACTTTTTGATGCGATGTAGGAAAGGGCGGCTTTTTTTTGATTATTTTTTCTTAGCTTAACGCCATATAAAACCAACCTTAAGTTATGATGAAACGTCAATTAAAATTGTGGGATGCAGTGATGCTGGTCATGGGTTCGATGATCGGAAGCGGTATTTTTATTGTATCGAGTGATATGATGCGGCAGCTGGGATCCGGATATTGGTTGGCGATAGTTTGGTTATTGACCGCATTAGCAACTGTTGCGGCGGCAATCTGCTATGGCGAATTGTCGTCTATGTATCCGAAGGCTGGGGGACAATATACCTATTTGACAGAAATATTTGGGAAGCCAATTGGCTTTTTATATGGCTGGAGTTTATTTACAGTCATTCAAACGGGAACGATAGCAGCTGTAGCTGTTGCCTTTGGTAAGTTTACAGCCTACCTTATTCCGCAGCTAAATGATGCAGCACCGCTATTTCAGCGTGGAGAGTTTAAGATTACCTGGATACAGATTGTCGCTATGGGTGTTATTATTCTCCTGACCTTTATCAATACAAGAGGGATCAAGAGTGGAAAAGCTGTTCAATCTTTCTTTACTTCAGCAAAAATCATTGCGCTGGTTTTATTGATTTTAGGTGGTCTGTTCTTGATTAAGGAAAATCATTTTTCAGAAAATATGGCTTATGGTTGGGATTCTTTTCAAAATTTGAAAGGTGCTGGCTGGTCGCAGATCTCGGGGGGCGTACTGATGGGGGCTTTAGCTGCTGCGATGGTGGGTTCGGTATTTAGTAGTGTGGCCTGGGAAAATGTAACGTTTGTTTCCGGAGAGATTGTCAATCCGCAGCGTAATGTTGTCCGGGCATTGGTTATCGGAACAAGCTTGGTGATGTTGCTCTATATAAGTTGTAATTACATTTACCTGGCGGCATTAAATAGAGAGGAAATTGCTTTTGCGGCAAATGATCGTGTTGCCATAGCGGCGGCTGAAAAAATATTAGGACATACAGGCACGATAGCGATGGCGATTCTGGTTATGATCTCGACCTTTGGTTGTGTTAATGGACTTGCACTGTCCGGAGCGCGTGTTTTTCAGACCATGGCAAAAGATGGATTGTTTCTGAAGCAGGCGATTCCCAATAACAAATATGATGTGCCCGCACGATCGTTATGGCTTCAGGGAATCTGGGCTTCCTTACTTTGCCTGAGCGGACAATATGGCAATTTACTGGATATGATATCTTTTGTTATTGTCATATTTTATATGATTACAGTACTGGGTGTGATTATTCAACGTATCCGGAGACCCGATTTGGAACGTTCCTACAAAACCCTCCTCTTTCCGATTACACCAATCTTGTACCTGTTGATAGGTGCCGTATTTTGTGTATTATTAATTATCTATAAGCCACAATATACCTGGCCAGGCTTTATACTTGTATTAATCGGTGTACCGGTGTATTTTTTTGCACGGAATAATAAACGTGCCGAGCTAGATGAATAGTCGCTACCTATAGCATTTTGATGTTATGGAATTTGCTGTAAATGATTGGCAATGCGTATTGTATATAACTTCAAAATCTGTTAATGTGCTAGAATAATTGGTTTGTAAATTTCCCGGAAAGGAAGATATTCTTTGTTTAAATCACTTTTTGTTATTGTGCCAGTTGGGTGCAAATATTGAAATTAATTGCCCTTCATGGCTTCGTTTTTGTTAAAAAAAGTGTAGCTTTGCTCAAACATTCCCATAATGAAACAGTCGATTTTATTAGACGGACCAAAATTTCAAATCACAATTCAAAGACTATGTCGTCAATTGATTGAGAATCACGGTGATTTTTCAAATGCTGTCGTCATAGGTATTCAACCCCGAGGAACTTTCTTAGCGAGACGTATCGTCAAAGAGCTTGAACAAATGATCGGAAAAGAGATTTTAGTTGGCGATTTGGATATTACCTTTTATCGCGATGACTTCCGTACGAAAGGGAATACTGGTCCAATCTTAGCAAATAGCACAAATATCAATTTTATTGTAGAAGGTAAAGAGGTGATCTTTATAGATGATGTCTTATGGACAGGACGTACTATTCGTGCGGCAATGGATGCTGTACAGGCATTTGGCCGTGCAAGAAGAATAGAATTGCTTGTTTTGGTCGATCGCCGCTTTTCTAGACAGATCCCTATTCAGCCTGATTATATCGGAATACAGGTAGATTCTATTGATTCACAAAAAGTAATTGTTAACTGGAAAGAATCAGAGGATCAGGATAGTATTATCTTGATTACAGAAAAGAAGACGTCAGCTAGCGATTAATAGCGGTGTCATGACGATACTAGAGGTTATTGGTGACCTTTGGTAACAGGCACTTTCAATAAAACCTTCATGACTTCGCAGACGCCAACAGCAATGAAAGCAAACTGAAGGTTCTTTCTGGCCAATAAGATCAGACACTTTCAGAAAAAAAATGATTAGTAAATATTTGAATATACTATAAAATGTCATCTGTAGCAGAACAATTAAGTACCCGCCATTTATTGGGGATCAAAGATCTAAATGAGAACGATATCCAATTGATCCTGGATACAGCAAGTAATTTCAAAGAGGTATTAAATAGGCCAATCAAAAAGGTTCCGTCGTTAAGGGATATTACGATTGCCAACGTGTTTTTTGAAAATTCAACACGGACTCGTCTATCCTTTGAACTTGCTGAAAAGAGACTTTCTGCGGATATCGTGAATTTTGCAGCTTCCTCCTCTTCAGTAAGTAAGGGGGAGACACTCATCGATACGGTGAACAATATTCTTGCAATGAAGGTTGATATGATTGTGATGCGACATCCATACGCCGGAGCTGGGGTATTTCTAAGTAAACATGTTGATGCGCAGATTGTCAATGCAGGTGACGGAGCACATGAACACCCTACACAAGCTTTACTTGATTCATTTTCGATCCGTGAACGCTATGGTGATGTAGCTGGTCGTAAAATAGCTATCGTTGGGGATATTACACATTCACGCGTTGCCTTGTCGAATATCTTATGTCTTCAAAAGCAAGGTGCAGAAGTGATGGTTTGTGGTCCGACCACATTAATTCCTAAGCATATTACATCATTGGGTGTAAAAGTAGAGCATGATTTGCGGAAAGCGTTGAACTGGTGTGATGTTGCAAATATGTTACGGATTCAATTGGAGCGTCAGGATATTGCCTATTTCCCTTCCTTAAGAGAATATTCCATGCTATATGGATTGAATAAAGAGATTTTGGATTCTTTAGAGAAGCCAATCACAATTATGCACCCCGGACCAATCAATCGGGGGGTCGAAATCACATCGGATGTCGCGGATAGCGAACATTCAATTATTTTGGATCAGGTTGAAAATGGTGTTGCTGTGCGCATGGCTGTCTTGTATCTATTAGCAGGGCAACGCGGATAGTCTAAATTGGTTTTGACGTGCGTTAATGTACGTGTGAGACTAAATAGCACTGTTTTCTAATGCAACGATAGTATGCCTGACTTTATTTTTTGTCGGGCATATTTTTTGTGCAAAATTTCCGTTATAATACAGGGTTATTCACAGATGTTAATAACTTTTGTGTAAAATAGCTCAATTAAAGTATAATTTAGTAAAATGAATAAAACTATCTCCCTGAGAAGTGGAGATTTGAATTGATTTTCAATAAATTTGGGGCTATCTTAAAGCCTTTAATGGCAGAGAGGCTTTCGATAAATTTGCTTTTGAAATGCGAATTTATCGCGGTTTGGAGGGAGATTCATTTACATTTGCAGATAAATAACATATTAAGGTTTCACATATTATGTATAAGAAGATTTACCAGGTGGGAGTTGCATTAACCGTTATGGCGACGCCAGCATTAGCGCAACAGACAGAATGGCAACAAATCAACAAGGCGTACAAAACAGGGATGGAATTGTATGAACGCGGAAAATTTAGTTCTGCTTCAGCCCAATTTGACCGTGTTGAAGCTTTGCGGACAAAATCCAACTTGCAATTGGACGAAACAGAGGAACTGTCTTTGTTGAAAGAGAACGTACGGTATTATCAAGCGGTTTGCGCACTGGAATTGGGCGAATCCGATGCCGAAAACCGTTTTCTGAAATACATTAAAGATTTCCCTGTCAGTGCAAATGCTAAAGCAGCTTATTTTCAAATCGGTAAATCCTATTATGCTAAAAAAGATTATGTTAAGGCCTTAGAGTGGTTTAACAAGATCGACAGCAAAAATTTAGCAGGTAAAGAAAATGTAGAATATCGCTTTAAATATGGGTATGCTTCCTTTATGACAAAGGATTATAAAACGGCGAAACCATTATTTGAAGGATTGAAAGATCAGAAAACTGAATTTCAGGAAGCTTCAATCTATTATTACGCGTATCTTTCTTACTTAGACGCCGAGTATAAAACGGCGTTGAATGAATTTGAGCGCCTAAATGGATCTAAACAATTCGAAAATAGTTACCCTTATTATATTACTGCTTTGTATTTCTTGGATAAACGCTACGACGATGTGTTGGATTATGCGTTGCCAATTTTGTCGCGAACAAAACAAGAAAATGAAACAGAGATGTTCCGTATTATAGCGGCAACATACTTTATCAAAGGTGATTTAAAAACATCAAAAGAGTATTACGATAAATTCCAGGCACAAGACCAAGGTAAGACGCAGAATAATCAGGATAGCTACCAAATCGGTTACATCGCTTACAAATTGAAGGATTACGATAAAGCGATCACTGAATTGGAAAAAATGACTGATCCTGACGCATATTATCAATCTGCGATGATTACCCTAGGGGATGCTTTCTTGAAGAAAGGCAATAAGCAATCTGCGCGTAACGCATTTTTCCGTGCTTCGAAATTGGATTTTGATCCAGCAATGCAAGAAGAAGGCTTATTCAACTATGCTAAGCTTTCGTATGAATTGGAATACCACCAAGTGGCTTTGGCTTCGACACAAGAATACCTGAAAACGTACCCCAAATCGAAACGCTTAGAGGAAGCAAAAACTTTGCTTGCTGAAGTATTGTTGAGTACAAAAAACTACCGTGAGGCAGTTGATATTTTGGAATCTATCCCTAAACGTGGAAAAGAAGCAAACGCAGCTTATCAAAAGGTGACCTACTACAGAGGTTTAGAGTATTATAATGAGCGTGCTTTTGAAAATGCAATTTCCCTATTCATGCGCTCTGAAGAGTTTCGCTATGACGAGGAAATTTACGCTTTAGCCACCTATTGGAAAGCGGAAGCAATGTACGAAGTGCGTAAATACGGTGAAGCGGTTACAAATTTCAATAAATTCCTACGCTTGCCGGGAGCTAGTAAAACTGATGTGTATGGATATGCCAATTATGCGTTAGCCTATGCGGCTTTCCGTAATGGTAACTACAGCACGGCGGCAAATTACTTCGAGCGTTTCTTAGCGTCTGGTGGTTCGAAAGGAATAGAAATGAATACACGTAATGATGCAATTGCACGCTTGGGTGATTCTTATTTCTCTTCGAAAAACTACGGCAGAGCATTAACAGAATACAATAAGTTGATCTCTTCTAAAGCGCCTAGTCAGGATTACGCGTTATTCCAGCGTGGTATTATTCAAGGTTTACAAGGGGATAACAATGGTAAAATTTCAACATTGAATGCTGTTATTGCACAATTCCCGAGTTCTAATTATGCTGATGATATTGCATTTGAGATTCCTTACACACGTTTCTTGATGGGAGAAAGTGACCAGGCAATTGCTGGCCTTCAAACAATGGTTGAAAAATATCCGCGCAGCAGTTATGTGCCACGTGCTTTGGTGACGATTGGTCTGGTTCAGTATAATCAAGATAACAATGATGCTGCATTGGCAACTTTCCAACGTGTAGTCGACCAATATGGATCAACAGATGAAGCAAGACAGGCCATGCGGTCAATTGAGAACATCTATTTGGACAAAGGCGATGCAACAGGGTATATCAAATATGCAACTGGAACAAACTTAGGGGATGCGTCGAAATCTGAACAAGACTCACGTTCATTCTCTACTGCAACGACTTTATTCTCTAGAGGAAATTACCAGGGAGCAGTGGAAGCTGTAAATGCGTATTTCGACAAATTTCCGAAACCAAATCAAGAGAAATATGCACGTTTTGTTCGCGCTGAAAGTAACGCAGCTTTGGGCAATACAGAAGATGCGCTACATGATTATAATATTATCTTGAATGACTGGACGTCTCCTTATACAGAACGTACGTTAATTTCGGTGTCAAATTTGTATTTGAAACAAAAGAAATATAACGAAGCGACACAGTTATTGAAAAAGCTGGAGCTTACTTCTGAATACAAGGCCAACTATGGTTTCGCAATAAATAACCTAATGGTCTCTTATTTCCAAATTGGGGATTATAAAGAAGCATTAAATTATACCAATGCTGTCAAGAATTACGAGAAGTCTTCGGAAGAGGAGATCGCAAATGCATTCTTGTATGCCGGTAAATGCTATGTGAAGCAGAATAAGAAAACTGAGGCAATGAAAGAATTCAGTTTAGCTGCATTGAAGAGCCGTACAGTATATGGTGCCGAAGCAAAATACAATGTTGCGGTACTACAATTGGAAAATAAACAATACGATGCGTGTATCAAAACAGCAATGGATCTATCCGATAATTTCTCTTCGTACGAATATTGGGTGGCGAAAAGCTTTATTACTATGGCTGATGCTTATGCAGGTAAAGGAGATTCTTTCCAGGCGAAAGCTACACTTGAATCGATTGTGGATAACTATGATGCGAAAGACGATATTTTGCCAGCAGCAAAAGAACGTCTAAATAAATTGAACAACAAAAAGAAATAGGATACAATGAAGAAGTTGCAAAATAGAAACGTGAAGAAATATACTTTAGCAGCGCTTTTGATGGGCGTGGGATTGAATTCTTTTGCACAGGAAACAGGCAAGAAGAATGATCCTGAGAAACCGGTCACTATCGATTCTTTTGATGTTGTTCGTGATTATAAGCCAATTCTTGCGGATGCTGTGAAAATCCGCCGCAGTCCGGATATGACCAATAAAAGGGAATACCAGCCCAAATTGTCCTACAACAATATTTTGGACAAGAAATTGGATATCAATACCGGTTTGAAACAATTGAATGTACAGGAGATTCCTTTTGCACAACCTTTTGAACATAGCAGCAACTATGTCAAATTTGGTATCGGTAACTATAACAGTATATTGGGCGAAGCTTATTTGGCTTCTGAACAGTTTGAAAATACACGATTTGGTTTATTTGCAAAGCATTTGAGCCAAAAGGGTAATATTGACGGACAGAAGTTCAGTACACAGGATATCGGTATCTTTGGCCGTCGTGTATTGGATGCGGTAACCGTTAAAGGTACCATCGGATACAATCGTTATGGCACAAACTTCTATGGCCAGACTTTTGATCAATCGGGAACAACCTTGTTGAATACGACTCCGGATAAACAGACCTTTACAGATATCTACTTGAATGGAGAGCTGTCAAGTAATGTGGATCCAAAAAATGAGCAAGCCTTAAGCTATTCCGCAAAAGTTGATGGTTATTTGTTTAAAGACGCTTATAAAGCCAAAGAAAATTCCATCGCATTATCCGGTTATTTGAATAAACGCCTAAGTGCATTCAATGTTGGTGCGAATTTGAGCGTGACAATGAATAATGTGAAGGATAGTGCTGAAGTAAAAAATCATTTGGCGGTCATCAATCCATATATTCGTTTTAAGGGCGACAACTATAACGTAACCTTGGGT
>Ga0213829_1000079_pt1 | contig 134519 bp, 124 predicted proteins | sample MC6MC0896MG_FD_180665 | JGI IMG/M metagenome (GOLD analysis project Ga0213829, IMG submission 180665) | Enriched soil aggregate microbial communities from Iowa State University, Ames, United States - MC6-MC0896-MG | ecosystem: Environmental > Terrestrial > Soil > Unclassified | place: USA...
CAGAAATTACAAAACAGCAAGTGAGTTTCGTTTATGCAAATGAAGCCGATCTGCTCAATGTTGCACTATTTGGAATGACCGTTAAGGAATGGAGAGATGCAAATCCTGATAAGAAAGGCAATATCCGAGACTACGCGATTATAGAACAGTTGGTCGTGCTAAGCAACATGGAAAGTATAAACGCGTTATTAATTCAACAAGGAGTACCACAAAATGAACGGCTTATGCAACTGAATAAAGTAGCGGTGACACAAATGAAGTCGCTCGTAGAAAATAAGGCTGTTAGAAAATTAAAATAGAAAGGTGTCTTATTTATCCATTCCTCTAACTGGAAATATGAGGAGTTTTAAACAAATCTTATCATCAATGCGTTAGAGATGCAAATCTATTTCTTATCCTATGCAAAGTCGACCGAAGAACAAATCTGTTAAATTTGTAAGACTGCAAATGATCAAAATCTAGATAGAATAGATAAATATTCCTAATATGAAATCAATATTTGAGAAAAACATAAGAGAAGCGGTCATCGAAAGAATTAATTTATTACACGAGGACAGCAATGCGCTTTGGGGAAAAATGACAGTAACGCAAATGGTCAGGCATTGTATATTATGTGAACAATATTACCAAGGATCCATAAAGGTTAAGCGTTCAATTTTAGGGCGAATGTTTGGTCAAAATGCGATAAAGGAGATATTGAAAGATGAAACAACAAGTTTTGGCAAAAACGCACCCACATCTGCTGTATTTATCGTAAATAAAGACATACACGATTTAGAAATGGAGAAACGAAATTGGAAATTATTAATCGAGAAATATGAAACATTTGAAAAAGACACATTTGTACATTGGTTCTTTGGTAGAATGTCCAGAGCCCAATTAGGTCAGTTCATATACAAACATTGCAACCACCATTTAAAGCAGTTTGGAGCGTAATCCAAAAAGCCACGAAACCCCTACTTGGGTCAGGCGTTATAACGCGTTCATTCTTGGACAGGTATCTGAAAATGGAATAAAGCTAATTTCATATCAGGTTTCCGAACAATATAAGCTGATGAAGTATTTTATGAATAATCACGAACGAATGCTATCCGAATTGGGGTTTGATTTTTAAATCAAACTGTTTGCATTGCCCGAAGCACATTTAACCACACGTCCGAAACTCTACTGTTAAAATGTCCTGTTTTGAGGGGAGAGGTCAACTGGCAAAACTCACAAAATTTGGAAGTATAGAAATAGACGGAAATAGTGCTGATTTTTTCACGATAGCAAACTTTGACTTTGGTATTTTTGTCAATAACACCAAGATAAAAGCTAGACTATTCAAGTATGATTATTCCGCGACAGAGTTAGAATTTTCAAAGTAACTAATCATTAAGAATTGTCTCTACTTTAGCACCAATTATTTTTAGCATCCTTTCAAATCCCACATCTGTCGGATGAGTACCGTCCACGGTTCCTTCCGAATCATCGCCTATTAAATGATCGGTTGGCAAGTAGTACAAGTCTTTATATCCGGCCTGCAGCAGTTTTTCATATTGAAACCTAAAATTCTTATTCTGCTCAGTCAATCTTGATTTCCACTTCAAATTGTAATTGCTTATCTGCCGTGTAATACTTTCAATTAACAATATAGGTACATCCGGATGAGATTTACGAAGACGCGCTACAAAATTAAAGGTTCTTTCTTTCACCTCATCGGGACTACTATTTGGTACACAATCCAAAATGAACAAATCAACAGTACCGATATCACCGAGCATATCTGCGACAGCCGGCTCCATACGGGCATTTCCGCTCACTCCCATATTAATCACATTAGCATTTAATCTACGGCCTAATTGAGCCGGATAAGCTAAGCCTGGACGGCTTGCTGAGGCTCCATGGACAATACTAGACCCATAAACCACCACCGTTTTATTAAAAGATTGTCTAGTGGCTAAAAAGGAAGCTTTCTCATCAATAATCACCTCAAAATCCAATAATTCTTTGTACAAAGGAAAATAAAGAAGAAATTCTTTCTCGGTGTTGGCCATATCTTCGACCACTATAGCATTACTTTCTGCATTCTTGAGATCGGGACGGGCCACCCCGGCAAAGCGCCAGCCGTTAGCTTCTTTCACATATGCATCAAATCCCCGTGACATAATCGGAGTCGAATTATTACCCAATTCCGCATCGACTGTTTTCCATCTCAGGGATAGTTTACCGGTATTACTCTTAAAAGTGACAAACATTCCAGTAGCGTGTGTATACAATTTCTTTACGGCAGCAGGAAGGCTTTTATACTTTAATGTGTCTACACGGTGATATCTAGGGGTATTTTCAAAAGGCTTTCCTTGAATCTCAAATTTAGATGCAGGAATAACTTGTTGCGCATAGCTAGAAAATGAACTACAAATAAGGATGATAAAGAGAAGCGTACTGATCTTTTTTTTCATTGCACTTTAAATTAATGATAAACAAAAGTCGTAATAAAATTCGCCCCCTATGGGGACGAATTTTATTATTTACTGAGCTTAAGCTCTATAAATGTTGGGTAATGATCAGAAATATAATGTGTATATTCATTTTTGACAATACCGCTTTTGGTAACCCGTGAGGCTGCTACTGAATTGGCCCAAATAAAATCAATACGTTTAGGATGACCGGTATTCTTTTGTTTGATATTCCCATTACCATCCTTAAAAGTCGGAACAGAACTTTCAAACTCCTTATGTAACAAACGATAGGTATCTTTAAATCCTGCTTCATGCAGTTTCCCCAATACAGAATAATCGATCACTCCATTGTGCAAGTTACGGATGTGATCATGTTTTTGCTCACTTTGCTTCATAGCGTTCAAAACTTCCTTTCCATATTTGTCCTTATCCGATATATCCAGAGAATTAAAATCACCCATGATCAGTATAGGCTCGTTACTCGGAATCTCATTGACTTGCGCCAAGATATCGGTCACTTCCTTCAATCGCTTCTCATAACTGAATGGCGAAAAATGAATGACAAAAAAGTGTATGCCTTTTATTTTCGCATAGATGTAACTATGCCACATATTTTCAGTGACCTTCTTAAAATTGACCAAAGGATACTTGGAGGTAATGGCTACAGGAAATCCATCTTCCTTAGATTGTAAAACATAGTCGTGACCGATACGCTGTCCCAATTGTTCCAGTGTCTTTTGCGTATATCCATTCATTTCTTCAAGGGCAATCACATCCGGTTTCCAGTCCTCTGCAAAGTTTACAAACCGATCGATATTGACCGAATCCTTCTTTAATCCATAAAGCACATTATACGATACAATCTTTAATGTTTCCTGTGCATATGCAATACACGCATTCGCAGCCACAATGATGGCAATAACAAATAAGTTTTTATAATGTTTCATTTTCTTTTTCTTTAAGTACCTGATTTATCCCAACCTTTATTCTGTTCGAGCTTGGTATTTAACTGAAGCTCTTGTGTCGGAATTGGATAGTAGTAATCTTTTTCCTCAGTCCATTTTTTTAGAATGTCCGGCAAATTGACAATACGGCCACCATTTTTTCCATTTTCCAAAACCAGTTCACCCAGTTTCTGATATTGGACACCAGGTTTTTTGGTAGGCGCAGTGCCTTCGTAAATCACCAGGTCCAATTTTCCATCTTGATCCAAATCGTATTCGCCTGCTCCAGGAAAATACATTCCATAAAATGGTTTGGCAACTTTCGCTCCTTCTTTCCAGCGTAACAGGTCATTATAGCGTAGCCCTTCTTTTACAAGCTCGATACGGCGCTCTCGGCGAATTTCCAAGATTGCCCCTGTTTGGCCACTCTTACTAACATTGGGATAAGCAGCCAAAAGATAGGGATCAGCTTTGGAATTGGCATCGGCCAACACCAAATTGGGCATATTGACACGATCCCGAAGTAATTTAATGGATCTGTCAATATCATTCTGATTGATTGTACCCAATTCGGCCTTTGCTTCGGCATAGTTAAGTAATACTTCTGCATAACGGATAATGGGCATATCATTGGTGCTTTGCCCAGCATCAAAGCCCGGTGCAAGAATATACTTAATATATTGATAACCTGTTACTGATGTTGCAAAATCAGGAACTGATGTTGTATTCGCGCCAATACGCTTGTAGCCAGGTGTGCGAACCGTCTGGGATAGCCGCGGATCGCGATTCTGCGTTTCTTCGTAAAACGATAGTTTATCAAAGTTAGGCTTGTCGGTAAATCGGCTTCCATCTTTCATCAAGTAATTATTCACAAGCTCTTTAACCATACCCGGACGGCCGTACGAAGCGGACAAAATATAGAAATTCGCAGAATGGACAAAAGGAACAGATGCGCTATACTGCCGCGCCAAGATCATTTCTGCAGGATTGGCATCTTCTGCAATGAACAGCTCCTGATAGGCTTTATTTGGGTCACTTTTGTAGATACTGTAGGTATTGGACTTCATTAACTCGTCGGCGGCAGACACACTTTGCTGAAGCATGTCTTCCCAATCGCCCAAGCCATGGTATTTGCGAAATGTACCCTCAAATAAACACATGCGGGATTTAAAAGCCAAAGCGGTCCATTTGCTGATCAATTGAGCGCTTTTGGCTGTACTGCAATTGGCGATAGCAAAATCAAGATCTTCAAGTAATTTAGCAAAAACAACTTTACGTGAATCTCTAGGTTTGAACATCGCAGGATCATCCAGCTGATTTACTTTGTCATACCATGGTACGTCACCAAAGCGAACGATCTTGTCGTAATAAAAATATGCACGAAAAAATCGAGCAATACCATCATACTGCAACCGTGCTGCCTCATCTGCACATTTGTGCGAATTTTCAAGATAGAAATTTATACGGCGAAGGGATGTCCATGTCCACCCTCCTCCACTTGCTGGAGTAGTACGGGTGCCCTGAAACTCAGAAGCGAGCGTATTACGTGCTTCGTCATCGCCCTGACCCGGTGTATTGTAATGTATGGCCAGCGCATCAGGAAGATCTGCATAAAAAGCATTGGTAAAGGTCTGCAACTCGGAAGCGGTCCGAAAATAGTTTTCAGGGGCCAGCTCTGCTATGGGATATCGTTCCAGATAGTCGTTGTTGCATGAGCTAACCACAAGTCCAACAATAAGTGTAAAAATATTAAGATTTCTTTTCATGATGTTTTCATTTTAAATAATCGTCATGTATAAATTAAAACGATAACTGAGCTCCAAAAGAATAGACGCGGCCTACAGGATAACTCCGCCCCGTATTATCGCTCATTACTTGTTCGGGATCGATGTAATCGGTCTTCAACTTCGTCCAGGTATGTAGGTTTTCTCCACTGAAGAACACACGTAGCTTATTGATCTTTGCCTTTTGAGTAAGTGTGACTGGAAATGTATAACCTACAGTCAGATTACGCAGCTTTAGGTAGGCTATATCTTGCATATACATATCGTTGGCGACAGAGAGTTCAGAGTTTTGCGCTGTATAGCCGCGTAAAAAAGGGAAATAAGCATCAGGATTTTCTGGCGACCATATCTTATCCTGAAAATTAGACGGAATAAATGAATCGTATGGTCTGGCATAAACGGACCAAAAAGCTTGTGCTTCAAGATTAGGATACCAGTTTTGCTTCCCTACTCCCTGAAAAAAGACGGAAAGATCAATGCCATTCCAATTCGCTCCTAGGTTTAACCCATAGGAATAACGCGGTTGATCATTTCCGATAATGGTACGATCACCAGGATTGGAAAGCGTATTATCGCCAGCATCAATGATACCATCGCCATTGAGATCCAAGATTTTGATATCTCCTGCCTGAAGCATACGCAAGTCTGCTGTGGGAGCCTGAACACGACGCCTATTGATCTGATCTTGATTGACGATTTTCGCATACTCCTGTGCTTCTTCGGTTGTCTTGAAAAATCCGTCGTAATGATACCCCCATATTTCGCCCAATTTTTGTCCTGTATAATAATTGCTCAATAGCCCAGCATCGTTGGCAAACTTGGTAATTTCAGCCTGATAATCTGACAGCATTGCCCTAACGGAATAATTAAAAGGTTTTCCGCTTACATCAAAATGGTCCTTCCATAAAAGTGAAAGCTCAAAACCTTTGGTCTTGAGGTCGGCTGCATTCTCCTTGGGTTCCGATGCACCAAATACAGCCGGCTGGGTTTTGCCTTTACTCAGCATACCCTTTGTCTGCCGGACATAAAAATCAGATTGAAAATCGAGCTTGTTATTAAGTAAACTAAAATCAAGGCCAATGTTGCTGGTGGTAATTTTTTCCCAAGTCAATGTGGGCGCTACCGGCGCGGGACTATTGGCAACATTTAACTTTTGACCATTGACTAAATAGGAGATCTGACCTGTACCCATGGATGAAATATAAGCATAGGTATCCACCTCCTGGTTACCAAGTGAGCCGTACGAATACCTAATCTTCAGGTTATTGATCTTGTTTTTCAGTGGAGCGAAGAACTTCTCCTCGCTGATGCGCCAGCCTGTAGAAAAGGATGGAAAGAATCCAAAACGACTGTGCTTTGGAAAACGTGAGGTACCATCGTATCGACCACTTACCTCTAGCAAGTATTTGCCTTTGTAATCGTAATTGGCACGATAGAACCCTCCACGTACTGCCCACTCATCGCCACCTGCCTCAAACTGCTTCTCCCCGATCACCAAATCAAGATCATTTAAATTCTCAGACAATAGATCCTGACCAATTCCTCCAATACGCTTATAAAAACGGTCTTCTTGATTAAAACCGCCCATCACAGTAAGGTGGTGATCGCCAAAATCTTTTTGGTAAGTAGCAAAAACATTGATAAAATGCCAAGCATATTTACCCATATTTTCCCGAAGCTTATCCTGATTTAAAGCTCCGAGTGAAGACAATTCGAGCTGTCCCGGATATTTCGAATAATACTGTTTGGTCTGTCGGTAGGAATAATCAGAACGATATTCACGATAGGAATAGTTTCCAGTTAGGGATAGGCCTTTTCCTAATTTCAAAACCGCTTCTGTCATATTGGTAAATTCTGTACCCCGCGTGTAGCCACGCATTGTACCGCTTTCGAGCGCATTATGTAGGCCGTATCCAATAGGATAACTATTGATACCCGAATACCCCGTAAGTGTGCCATCCGGATTTCGCGGCACGTACATCGCATGATAATGGTAGGTCGGACTATTGCTCACGTTGTTGGCAACGGTGCTGAAATTATTTTCCAATCCGGCCCAATCATAGCTGGATTTGAAAAAATGTGTGCTATTGCTGATGGTCAGCCAGCTTCGGATATCTGACGCGATATTTGCACGTAGATTATAACGTCCAAATTTATCGGGATCAATATTGAATATTCCTTGTTCACTCGCCTTGGAACCAGATATCGCATAACGTGTATTGCCAGAAGATCCAGAAAAAGAAAGATTATGCTCGTTTTTTGGCCTTGTTTTTTTGTACAAATAATTGAACCAATCGAAGTTGGCATAGTAACGATATATGTCATTGCCACTAGCATCTTTCTTAACCACAACCCAGGGTCTGTCCGGATTTTCAGTCTTATCGTTAACACGTGCAAGTAATTCTTCATAATCCTCATCGGTATAACGCGTGGTCCGATACCCTAATGCGTTGTACATAGCGTCATCGTTGATCTTCGCATTCCAATAACCACTCGTTATGAAATCAGTATTTGTGGCATGGGTAGTGAAACCAATATTATTATTATATTCAATGGAGGTCTTTCCATTTTTACCCCCTTTTTTGGTTGTGACCAAAACAACACCGAAGGCACCACGCGCTCCATAAACAGCCGCTGCGGAAGCATCTTTAAGCACCGTTACGGACTCTACATCATTGGGATTAATACGATCCAAGGTACCTAGAATACCATCAATCAAAATCAATGGACCACCACCGTTAATGGATGTATTTCCCCTCACATTTACTGAACCACTTGTACCGGGTTTTCCTGATCCAAAGACAATGTTGAGATTGGGAATATTGCCCTGAAGTGCTTGGGTAAGCTGTGTGACAGGACGATCTTCAAACTCCTTACCCGATATTTGGCTAACCGCCCCGGTTAGGTTAACTTTTTTCTGTTCACCGTAACCGACTACAACGACCTCATCCATTGCAGTAATAGCGACATCTAAGCTAACTTGAATTTCATTTTGTCCATCTACATTGACCTCCTTGGACTGATAGCCTAACATTGAACATACAAGCTGATCATTATTTGTTTTAAGGCGGATCTCAAACCTACCATTGTCGTCAGTAGTTGTTCTATTATCCGTTCCTTTCTCCGTTATAATAACATTGCTAATTGGATTGCCCTTTGAATCTACCACTTTTCCCCCTACGCGACGCTGTTGAAGGACAAGAGTATTATTGAGACCTGCAACATATCGATTCCACGGGATTCCCGCTGCTGTAGAAGCTGGCTTGCTTAATACGACATTATTGTCCATAATCTTATAGACGATCTGATAGTTTGCAAGCACATCCTTCAATGCATATTCGAAAGGTACATTTTTGTAATCGACATCGATACGCTTGGCATTGCTTATCAGAGTAGCTTTATACAGAATATTGTAACCGCTCTGTTCTTCTAAAACCTTTAATATGGTTTCGAGTTTAGCATTTTTCTTTTGGAAATTGACTCCTTGCCCAAATGTAATTGCACTCAACTGGAGGTTAGAGGCCAGCAACAAGGGAATCGCTAATGACATTTTCATAGCAAATTCTTTTTTGGCAGAGATCCTACTTTTAGGCAAAGGATCTCCATACCGTTTTTTTTTGTACTTTTGCATACGGTTGTAATGGTTTTTAAGTCTATTAAATCTTTTTCAGCCTGGTCTTTTCGAAGACAAATTCAGGGGCGGTCGTAACGCTCCTGAACTCTTCTTTATGGGTTATCTTTTCACATAAATTTTCCTCCCTTTCAATTCAAAATGAATATCTCCGACTAGTTCGATCGTACGGAGTAGTTTGTCGATATTATCATATCTTGACACTGTGCCCGAGAAAGCAAAGTTTTCGGGATGATAATCAAAGTGGACTTCCACGTCATACCATCTACTGATAATTTCCATGACTTCGTCAATAGGTGTATTGTAAAAAGCAAATTTTCCTTCTTTCCAGGCAATGAAATAACGCGGGTCAACAGCTGTCTTTAGAAACTTTTTGCTCGTAAATTGAAACACGGCTTGCTCAGCAGGACTTAAATAGAGGTTGTCCTGTGGGCTATCTTGAACATTTAATTTCACCTTGCCTTCCACCAAAGTTGTCACGATCGATTTGCCGTAATTTTGAAGGTTAAATGCTGTCCCTAAAACTTCCAATTTCTGATTACCTGCATGAACAATAAAGGGCACCCGTCTTCCTTGATAGACCTGTTTAGCAACCTCAAAATAAGCTTCACCCTGCAATTGTACTTTCCTTTCATCACCGTTAAAACTAATTGGATAACGTAGTGTAGTGGCGGCATTCAGCCAAATTTTTGTGCCATCTGCCAATAGCAGCTTATATTCTCCACCTCGTGGCGTAACGATTGTATTATACGCTGTCTGCTGATTGCTAGTCCCGGAGCTTTTCAGACGATAGGATATAATACCTTTGTCGGATTTGATAATTTCAAACGCACCATTATCTATGATCGTATCCAATTTCAATTTTTCGAGATCTATACGCTCGCCACTTTCTAAAATTATTTCGGCTTTTTGGGATCCGGAAACTACCGCAGGTAGATTGTTGACCATTGCACGGTCATCCAGTCTATTTTCTTGTATAAAGAAGAAGATCGAAGCAGATATACCAACTAGCAACAATATAGCTGCGATACTAACATAATGTAGAATGTGAATTGATGATTTCTTTATAATTGGACTGGAAACAACTTGGTCTTTTATTCTTTCATCTTCAATGATTGTCTTAAAAAGATTATCGTGCGCAATTTGATTGTCTGGAGACTGCTCTATCTCTCCCTCGTCCATAAGCTGTTGCCACGCATTCAAAAAATCCGGATCATTGAGATAATTGGCAAAATTTTGCTTTGCACGCTCGTCTAATGTTTTTGCCAAAAATTGGCTGATAATAATCTTATATGCTTCTACTTTGGACATCCTTATCTGTTGTACTCTATAATATTATTCGTACAACTAGGATCAATGAACTAGTCAAAAGATATTTTTTATTAAAAAAAGGATTAAAAGTAAGCTATCAAGTTTCAAACGTACAAACTGGCATGCTGCTACAAGATGGTTGCGTACGGTATTTTTGGAAATACCAATTTCTTCGGAAATTTCTGCATAACTCATTTCCTCTATTTTGCTCTTATGAAATACAAGTTTTTGCTGTGGCGGTAAGCAGGATACAATCGTCTTGAGTACTTTATCTAAATCTTTATGAGCGATTGTCCGCTCTAATTCATCACTTAGTTCATCCCATTCTGCCAATTGTGATACTTGATATTTTTGTCTAGACAACTCTTTTCGAAACAAAGTGATGGCCGCTCGCTTTGCTACTAAAAATAAAAATGGAAAGATAGCTTCCGCAGAGGGGATTGAATTCCGTTTTAGAAAAAGTTGCACAAAAATCTCTTGCATAACCTCCTCCACGTCTAATTCGGAAGAACATACACGACGTACCTTGTGATACATCAAAGGCCTATAAAAATCAAAAATCTTTTTAAAAACCTTCTCGTCTCCCAATTTAAAGCGATTAAACTCATCAAGACTCAATGGAACTGCATTTAAATCCATGGTTATATTTTCCCTAGGTTACACTTGGTCTAAGCAACAAAACTTATATTAAATCTATATAAATGCAAGGTTATTTCAAAATGAAATATGAGTATCCCAAAATTTCAGTCAGTTTTCAGCAGGGCTACTACCCAACAAACCGATCTATAGGCCATTCTTCCAAAAAAGTTTATTCACAACCGACACTATATATCTGGGCAATGTAATACCAAGATTACAAATAGAGATGGAAATCATCGTTAATGAGCTCTATATTTTGCCATGTTAGATTCTTTTCTGTAAATTCAAAAACCAGTAAAGTCATATGGATCATTTAGAACCTATACCATTATGGACATTGGTAGCTAACATCAAACAGGAAATTAGCTATGGTCAAGGAAAACTGCAAACCCGTTATGGCACGAAACAGTTTAGCCCGGGCACCAAGGTGTATATTATCGATTGGTATGCCGGGATGTGCGAAGCTATCACCGTAATAGGCTTGTCCAGAGATACGAAAAAATTAATTACCATCGTTATACGGGCCGAATGGATCGAAAACTTCCGAGTCAAGTTATGCTACAATCCTAAAGTATGCTCAAAAATAAAGACCTACTTTGATAAGGAAGAAACTGGAATGCAACGGTATACAGGAAAATTTGTAAATGATATGTTTATCGGTATACCCCAATGGATTAAACCTATTTAACTCTCACAACGATAATGTGAGTTACCTTTGCCACAATTGATTATGTATATGGTCAAATATTAGCCATTACAGTAAATTACTTTGTACTAAATTTTAGATAATGGTCTTTCATCGGTATCCCATCTGCAGTACGGAATGCATTTCCTGTAATGATAATTTCATAGGTTTTGTTTGATTCCAATTCCCAATTAATGATAACAGATTTCTTATCTGAAGAATAACGATGTCCTTTTATCAGCGGAAAACCTTCTTTGGAAACTCCCCTAAATGACCGTCCCTGTCCCAATAAGGGCCTGTCGAAATTTATCTTCAGCTCCCTTAAGGTGTTGTTGACATTGGTTTGTCCATCCTGAATTCCCTCAAAAGAAATGATTTTTGGTCTTCTTTCTTCAAAAGCCGCATCTAAAGAAGAAATATCTTTAGCATAGGATTGATAAACCTTGGCAAGTACAGGCATATAGCTTTCTAAAGTAGGATATAAGTCTCGCTGACGATCAAAGTGTTCAAGTTCATCAACAAGTTTCTCAATCCAAAGAAATCCCCTATCTAGCTGTCCATTGGTTTCCTTTGAAATCTCTTCGAAGCTGAAATTATGATCTTTTTGATATTTGATAACCGCAGCTCGAACCAATGCCTCGTTCAACATCGTTTGCCAGCTACCGTATGCCTGCCGGTTCATTTTCTCCTTTACAACGCTATATAATTTTTCGCCGCTGTCTCTAAAAATTGTCGTGTCTTTTTCCAATAAATAATTAACAAAGGAGTGGTTAAACTCGTGAAGTAATGTAGGGAAATAGCTCTGTAAAGGAAATTCAGCCATGCCAAGACTATCCATACTCCATGTCCCCATAATAGCGTAGACTTCCTTAAGACCCTGTGGATTTTTAATGGCTACCCCATAGTTACCGCCGCCATTCCCCAAACCATTCACAATCAAAAACTTTTCGGATGGTTTCTTACCATAGAATTTAGGGTACCAGTCCAATTCAATATGTTCATAAATTGGAAGAAAGCGCCTTTGTACCTCATTGTACAGTGCCTGGTTATCCTGAAAAAATCGTTTACTATTACTGTCTTTGTAAAACTTATTTAATAGTGTTGCGAATTGAAGAGCATTAGCTCTACTCCACCTTTTGTCCAGGGTTTCGTTGATATTTTTTTGCTTAAGATTGAACTTATCATCAAGATGTATAGCCATACTCATCACTGCATCATACCCTATGCCATTTTCATTTTTAATCTTATTGACAAAGGTGATCAATTCGTGTTCTTTAAAAGGACCATAGTGTTCATTGATTCGATCAACATAGCGCTTAAAAATACCTGAGCTATACTCTTGATTGCCAGCAAGTCTAAATACAATACTCAGAATCTCAATACGCTCATCAACTTTTGGCTTATCCATAATTTCGTTACGCTGCCCATAGGTAAGCATAAATGATAAACTGAATAGGATAATCAATACATATTTAGAAGTTTTTTCGAACATATTGGAAATAGGCTTTACCATCTTTTATTTATTTTGTACTTGAATGGGAATTCCAAATAGTTTGCCAATAAATTTAACACGCTATTTGCCAATACACTACGAACGAATTTCTTTCTTAATACTGACCGTTATTGAACACTAGCCGTTCAATATTGAACAGGCTGCCAGCCATTTTCTATAATCTTATTCACACATATTGAATTGATCACTTAAGTCTTATAACTGTTTGAAAGCATATTACATTTCTTGTCCAACGTTACCTAAGTTGACAGCTGTTAGAGCAGCTGAAACACCAATGAACAAATTCGATTGTTCTAAGTAATTTCTTATATGCAGAAAGGGACAAGTCAAAGATCATTGGAAAAATGGAAATTAAATGTGTATATTCAATTATGGAGACATATATGATGGCTATAATATTATACCGTTTAGCAAGACAATTATGAAAAATATTTTTTTCGCTTCCACACTGGCTCTGTCTATACTTTCCTGCCAAGAGAATAAGCAACAGAACCCACCTATTGTAGAAAATGCAGTGGATAATGCTGAATCGGCTGCTTCAGGTTCTTTTAAGAGTTATCGTGGAAATAACATAACTGTAGACAATATCTATTCAGAGTTAATAAAAGATGATAAAAACCTTACAGCTCTCAATTCCAGGATTGTGAGGACATTAGAGGAAACAGAAAAAGTTTTAGCTGTATATAATAGTGTACTCGAAACCACTAATTCTTATTATCAGGATGCCAATGAACGAACGAAAGCCATTACAGATTCACTAGTAAAACAACAGGTACAAAAGGAAATTAGTGCCAGTGCTGATCGATACGATCTTAAAGTAAAAAATATAACAGATCATATCAGTCAAATAACTAAAAATAATGAAAATCTGGTTAGCACGTATACTGCTTTTAAAATCAGAAAAACGCTACCTGAAATTGAAAAATATCAAAATGCGCATCCTCTAAAAACAGATAGCCTGAATACTTTCATTATCAAGCAGAATAAATTGCTGGATGAATTGAGACTGTAACATGAACTGTGTCAATGGAATAATTCAATAAGATTATTTATATTCAATTATTCAAACGACATGGTCATGAAAGAAAAAGACCCATTCGACTTTGAACGCTTCAAGGCAGAAGCCATGCAAGGTCTTTACGAAGGTAAAAGTTTGTCTCCCAATGATGGCGTCTTAGCGCCGTTAATGAAGCATCTGTTGGAATCAATGATGGATGGAGAACTGGAAAACCACTTGAACGAAGAGAAAGCTTCGGGCAATAGCAACCGTCGAAATGGCAAAACCAAAAAAACAGTCCGAGGTCTCAATACCGGAACTTTTGAGCTGGAGACAGGCCGGGATAGATCGGGAACGTTCGAGCCTAAAGTAGTACCTAAGAGACAATTAATCATCACTGAACAGCTTGAGGGACACGTATTGAGCATGTATGCCAAAGGAATGAGCACACGGGCGATAAGCGAGTTTATACGCGAAATGTATGCAATGGAGATCTCTGCCACAGAAATATCGCGTATTACAGAAAGTGTGCTTCCAGCGGTAAATGAGTGGCGTAGCAGGCCTCTTGAAGCTGTTTACCCCTTTGTATTCCTGGACTGTATGCACATCAAGGTTCGCCAGAATGGAACTGTTGAATCGAGGGCTATCTATAATATCCTGGGAGTTGGTATGGATGGTAGAAAAGATCTGATCGGTCTTTATAGCTCAGAAAATGAGGGAGCTAAGTTCTGGCTTTCAGTTCTTACAGATCTAAAGCAACGTGGCGTTGAAGACATCCTTATTGCTTGTATTGATGGTCTAAAAGGGTTTCCTGAGGCCATAGAAGCTATTTTTCCAAAAACAAAGATCCAGTTGTGTATTGTTCACCAGATCAGAACAAGTATGCGTTACGTAACCGAAAAAGATAAGAAGTTTGTAATGGAGGATCTAAAACCGGTCTATAAGGCTGTGAACGAAGAGATAGGTTATGAAAACCTACTGTCTTTTGAAGAAAAATGGGGCAAGAAATATCCACTTGCTGCCAAATCCTGGATGGATAATTGGACCAATCTTTCTGCTTTCTTTGAGTACGAGGATCAGGTTCGCAAGATTATATACACCACAAATCCGATCGAGGGAATGCACCGTCAGATACGAAAAATCATTAAGTCTAAAGGAGCCTTCAACTCCGAACAGGCACTAATGAAATTGATGTATCTGATCATAAAGGATATCGCAAAAAAATGGACGATGCCAATGCATAACTGGGGCTTGACCATATCCCAACTTTATATTAGATTTGGGGATAGACTCAAACTCGAAAGAGGTTTTTAAGTTTTAATCCTATGACACAGTTGGTGTTACACTCCCGATGAATTAAAAAAAATTAAATAAATGTGCGGCTTCTTACTTTCGTCCATCCAGGCCCGTATCATCCTTTCCCTATTAAAAGCTAACCCCATCTGTCCATCGCTTGCCACTGCAATCAGACCGACGTCTGATTGATCTCAACGCCTAATTTCCTCAGTTCATTCGATTTTTTCCTGCGTTCATTGTTTTGTTATTGAATAAAAAACAGCACCATAATATTTTTGCTTCATCAAACAATTAAAATCAAAAAAGATGAACAGAGAATTAGTATTTTTAAGAATTTTCGCAGTTGCAACTGTTATAGGAATTACATTAATTTCATTAACTGCATTTAAAAAATCAGGAAACCAAAAATTTAGTGAAATAGATGTAGAACGTATCAACATTGTGGAAAAAGACGGAACGGTAAAAATGGTTATTACCAATGTAGATCGTTTTCCGAACGGAACTAGCAAAATCAATAATCGCCCGACCAACGCAGACCGAAAAAAACGTTCGGGAATGTTATTCTTTAACGAAGAAGGCATAGAATGTGGCGGATTTATCTATGACGGAAGAAAAACAGAAAACGGACATTCGGCGGGGCTTTCTCTTACTTACGACCAATATGATGGCGACCAAGTAATGCAATTACTGACACAAGATATTGGAAAAGGCGACAAACGATCTGTTAGCAGTACGTTGGCGTTCAACGATCGACCAAACAAAGAATCGCAACTCAAAACAATGGAAATCATGCAAGAACTTGAAGTACTTCGCAAAAAAGATCCAAAAGCAATGGAAGAAAAATACAAAGAATATGAAGCACAAGGAATACTTGGTGGCGTTCCACGAGTAATGCTTGGTAAATCCAGAAGTCAAAACAACGGATTGTTTCTTTTTGATGATAAAGGCATGCCAAAAGCGATGTTTTATGTGGACAAAAAAAACAATGCAAAACTAGATTTCTATGATGAAACAGGAAACGTCATCGCTTCATTTCCCGAAAAGAAAAATTAATTAGTTTCAGCATAAAAAATAGTTCTGCAACATCTCAGGACTATTTTTTTTTGTAAATTGTCATATCAAACTTCAATGAAAAATATCATCCACAAAATATATCAAATCCGACATTTTTTGCTGTTCATTTTACTGTTCGCTTACATACAATCCATTTACACGCGAATAGCAGTAAGACGGCAAATAAATGCTTACATATTCACTCCAGAAGCAGCTTTGGCTACAGTAATTGGAGCAGGAATTTTGTTTTTGATTATTCTTTTCTTCATTCGAAAATGGCAAGGAACAGATACGTTCAGTAATCAAACAATGCTGAAAATTTTTGGCACTTCGTTGCTTTCATTTGTAATTTCTATGCAGTTGATAGGATTATTGATAGCATTTGCTTTTGGAAATATAGAGCGGAATTTCAACCAACAAGCCTTTACTCTTTCCTTGTTTTCTGATTTTTTGAATGGCGTTATTTACGGTAGTTTTTTCCTTGCCTATTACTATTTCAATAAAAATAAAAAACACCAACAAAAACTAGCAATATATAACCAATCTTTGGCAGAAAGTAAAATCAATCAACTCAAAGCACAACTTAATCCGCATTTTTTGTTCAACAATCTAAATGTATTGGATCAATTGATTGAAGAAGACAAACAAAAAGCATCTGATTTTCTGAACGAATTTGCCGAAATTTATCGTTATGTATTGCAAGCATCAGATAAGGAATTGACAGATATTGATCAGGAAATCGATTTTGCTAAACAATATTTCAAACTCATTCAGTATAAGTATGGAAATGCCTATCAGCTAAACATCGAAACCCAAAATGCAAAAGGTTTTATTGTTCCGCTTACTTTGCAATTATTAATTGAAAATGCACTTCAACACAATATAGGTTCACAAGAAAATCCTGTTTATATCAAAATAAATATTGATGAAAATATTTTTGTTTCAAATAATATAAATCTGAAGCGAAATACAAAGCTAACATCAGGACGAGCACTGAAAAACCTGAAAGAACAATATCAATTGCTTTCAAAAAAACCAATTGAAATTCATCAAACCGAAAAAGAATTTTCTGCAACTGTCCCTATTATTCATAAACAAAGTAAATGACAAAAATACTCATCATAGAAGACGAAATTCCGGCTCGAAAAAAGCTAAAAAGATTTATTGAAGAAGTAAATTCCTCAACCGAAATCATCGCCGAATTAGATACAGTTCAATCTGCTGTGTTTTTTTTGAAAAGCCACCAACCTGACCTTATTTTTTCGGATATTGAACTTTTGGACGGAAATGCTTTTGAGATTTACCGGCAAGTTTATATTTCGTGTCCTATCATTTTCACCACGGCTTACGACCAATTTTGGATGGATGCTTTTGATGGCAATGGTATCGCATATTTACTGAAACCTTTCTCTAAAGAACGATTTCTAAAAGCGTGGGACAAATATCTTTTACTTGGAAATGCTACTTCTAATGAAGAAAACGCAATCGTCAATCTAACCAAACTTTTTCAGCAAAATTTCAATAAAAAACAATATAAAAAACGTTTTTCCATCAATACGAATCAAGGGATTTATTTCTTAGAAACAGAAAACATTTTGTTTTTTGAAGCCGATGAAGGAATTATTTTTGCTTACGATACCAAAGGTAAAAAACATCTACTTACTGAAACTACATTGAAAGAAATTGAAGAGCAACTCAACCCTTTGGACTTTTTCCGTATCAACCGAAGTGAATTTGTTCACAAACCTTACATCGAAAAGATAGAACGATATAAAAAAAATACGCTTGCTATCAAATTAAAAGGATTTGAAACTTATTTAAAAACCAGTCAAAGCAATACGGCGACATTTCGGGAATGGATTGAAAAATAAGAGCGATCGCATTTAAGCGAGCTCTTTCCTTATTCTGCTCAAGGACTGCGGCGTAATCTTGAGATAAGAAGCGATATATTGCTGTGGAACCTGCTGAATGATAACTGGGTAACGTCGCAAAAGTTCCAGGTATTTGGTTTTCGCATCGCCATAATTCAGAAAATCATTATCTTTTATTTTTTGAAGCAATGAAGCCTCACTAAGGGTTTTGAAATAAACATATAGATTTGGAATGGTCTGAAAATACCGTTCAAAAGCTGAAAAAGCTATCGTATAGATCTTGCTGGCAACAACTGCCTGAATAGCCTCTGTCGCCGGCTGCCTAGTATAGTAACTTTCAAGATTTGCAAAAAATTGGTGCTCCCTGATAAAATACTTCGTAACATCGTTGCCTGATATATCCGCACCCAGCAAACGTAAGATACCGCTTTCAACAAAGAGAATCTCAGACGATACTTCATGGAGTTCTTCGATATAGATACCCGCTTTTACCTGGCGTAATTTAAAACTCCCAGCAAGCAGATCAATATCGCTTGCCGCAAGTATTCCTCCAAAAGCAAGTGCAGCCTTAAGTTTTTCCATTATTTTACGATTTGTAGCTCCAATAGACTGTTTGCGCAGGAGATCACAGCTTCTTTAACAGGAATGGGCTTCCATCCCAGTTCTCTCTGCGCTTTACTGATATCTGTTTTCCTCCGAACCATCTCCAACAAAACCGGTTTGAGCTCGGGGCGAAATTGAGCCAGCATCCTTGTTATAAAGTTAGGAAATTCTGCTGTAGGAATTTTATGTCCCGGAAAATGATCTCTAAGGATGAGCGCAACAGCCTTGAGCGTTAAATACCCCGTGGCAGCGATATACCTATTGCCTGCTGCCTCCGGGCTTTCCATGGCTAAAATAAGGAGATCTGCTACAGAACGGACATCGACAAGATCGAAACCGATCTTGGGCAAAGCGGGATAACTCCCGTTCATCAAGGCGACAACGATCTCTGCAGAAGTACCATAATCTTTTTCGATCACCGGCCCCAAAATAGCCCCGGGACATACCGTAACCAATTCCAGCGAGCTAGCGTCCTTTTGGATAAAATCCCAGGCTGCTTTTTCGGCGATGGTTTTACTTTTATAATAGGGCGTCAGATCGCTCTTACTGTCTATATCCGTCCAATCGTTTTCCGTTAAAATTTTGTTGGATGCTTTATTTTGTCTACCATAGGCGATAGCGGCTAAAGAAGAGGTCATCACAACCCGCTTAACATTGTTGTCTACCGCGGCACTCAAAATATTTAACGTCCCGTTTTTTGCCGGTACGATCAATTCATCTTCATTCTTGGGCAGTGTTGCCGGGAAAGGTGATGCAACATGCTGGATAAAGTCCACTCCCTTTGCAAGATCGTTCCAGATACTTGAATCGCTTAAATCTGCGACTGCAAAGTGCAGCTTATCCAAATGATCGGTATGCTGGCCAATCACCTCTTTTATCGATGCGATGCGATCTCTGTTCCGTAGTGTACCTATCACCTCATAGCCTTTATTGAGCAATTGAATGGCCGTATGTGCACCTAAAAAACCGGTTACCCCAGTCAGTAATACTTGCTGATTTTTCATTTTCTTTTATTTATAAAGTTCGGATGATCTCATCAAGCTACCATTACCATTTGTTAAGAAATAAGGCTTTTTACATCTTTTGTGATTAGTTGCGCTACTTCACCTATCTCGGAGCAGATATAAACGGTTTTATCCATCTTTTCCAGATAAAGAGCAAACTCGTCGAGTACCTCAACGTCATTCCCGACGAGAATAAAACAGTCGAAAAGATGACCAAGGCTTCCAAGGGTTTCTATTTTTAAGCTTAATCTCTTTTGGAAAAACATCATAACAATCATAACACATATTTTTAGAATACTTAAATGGCGCCCCGCTGACACCAAAAAACAACGGGGACACCATAGATAATCAGATTTGAAATGCATCAGCAAATCGGGCAAACGTTTCTCGTGCCGCATAAATGGCATCTGCAGCATGTTCTTCCGAAATATTTGCACGCAAAACATCAATAAAGACATTCCATTTCTGATTTGTTTCTGAACCATAGCCGGAGAAGAACGATACTCCTTCAGTTATTCCGTATTTCGCAAGCATTTGAACAATGACCATCCCGCCCATCACGGAACCCTCCATGACGTAAAGTGCACCCAGCGCCTTTGCCATACTGTCGATGGTAGGGACATGTACTTCTGGAAGTTCGTTCAGATCTCCACCTAAGTCCACGATATCCTCAGCAAGACTAACGGCATGTCGCCTTTCGGGATAATCTGCCAATATATTCGCAGTGATATATGGAGCAATGGCTTCTTCTAAATTCTTGAAATAGCTATAAAATATTTTCAACAGATCTGCGTATTCCGCATTGCTACGGATCGACTTTAATCTGGCGACAACCAATTTCTCCAATTGTTGGTGCGGTGAGGCGGTTTGATTTCTTAATTCTTCTTGTATCATCATTATTGTTTTTTATTGTAAAAAGGTAATTTTTGTCCGATCATTCTACACCGCCACCCAGACTGCGATACAGGTCGGCAATGGCAGACAGCTCCTGACGTCGGACAGATGCGAGGTCAAGTTCGCTCTGCAATACATTAACCTGTGCTGTAATCACTTCGAGATAGTTTGCCATGCCATTCACGAAAAGGGTATTGGCATTTGCTGTTGCCTGCTGCAGTGTATTGACACGTTGGGCTGTAATGTACTGCTGCTGTTTCAGCTTCTCGATCTTTACTATGGCATCGGAGACCTCTCCAACCGCTCCCAAGACTGTTTTTTGAAATGCAACAATTGTTTTCTCTCGTTCAATAGCAGCTATCTTATACTGTGTGCTAAGTTCCTTATGCTGGAGTAATGGCTGTAAGATAGTTCCGCCCACAGTACCAAAGAGTGCTCCCGGAATATTGAACCAATCGCTTGCTTTCAGTGCCCCCACTCCGCCGGCGGCAGTAATACGAAGTGCAGGATACATCTGCGCTTTGCTGATACCTACTTTTGCATTCGCAATCACCAGATCCAGCTCGCGGCTCCGGACATCTGGTCGTCGCCGAACCATATCGATGGGCACACCAGTAGAGAGCTGCTCCGGAAACTTAATCTCATCGAGCATAATACGCCCCTGCTGTATACCCGGCAATTCACCAGCAAGCACATGTAGCGCATTCTCCTGCAATATGATTTCCTTTTCAAGTTGGGGGATCAGCTCCGCTACTGCCAGTCGCTGTGCCTCTGCTTGCTGAACCGCCAGATAGGTTGCCTGCCCCATTCTATACTGCACATTTGTAATACGCAAAGTACTATCATTTAATGCCATATTCGCTACTGCGACACGACGCTGCTGATCTAGCATAAGAAGATTATAATAGCCTTTTGAAACACTGATAATAAGATCGGTCTGCAAGGCTTTACGAGCCTCATCACTCTGTAAATAAGCGGCAAGCACGGTTTTGTTGGAATTACGGATCTTTCCCCATACATCGGCTTCCCAAGACAAACTGGCTCCTAAGGAATAATCCTCGATATGATTGGCCCCTAAAAACTGACTTGCCGTCATTCCGTTGAGGCTGTAATTAGAAGGATTACTTGTATTTCCCGTTGCATTGAGACTGACAACGGGTAGATTATTCCATTTTGACTGCCGTACAAGCAGATGTGCTGATTCGATATTTTTAAGCGCGACCTGCATGTCAAAGTTTTTCTTCAGGGTACTATCGATCATTACCTGCAACACTTTATCCGTGAAAAAACTCTTCCATGGCAGCATTGCGATACCAAGCGTATCTTTATCGGTCTCTCCACGGAAAGCCGCAGGAAGTTCCGGTTTGGGCAACGTGACGTCTTTAGTGATCGCACAGCCAACCAAGGTGCCTAGTAATGCAGTGATAAGAATAATTTGACGATAGTTTTTAGTTAAATAGCTCATAAATTGTCTCTTTTATTTGTCTTAAGCTTCTATAGCATGTTGGATCGCTGGTGTTGGTTGCGTTTTCCTACCCGATATTTTCTCCTGCAGGGCCTGAAACACAACGAACAGCACCGGTATGATAAACAATCCCAGAATGACACCACTGATCATTCCGCCTGCAGCACCTATACTGATCGAATGGTTTCCCATCGCGGACGGTCCAGTGGCCCGCATCATCGGGGAAATACCGGCAACGAATGCGATTGAGGTCATAATAATAGGACGGACACGCAGTTTGGCTGCCTCTAATGCTGCCTGCAGCAATGTAAGCCCTGCATGTCTGCGCTGTACCGCAAATTCGACGATCAGGATTGCATTTTTGGCAAGTAGCCCAATCAGCATAATCAGTGCCACTTGGATATAGATATTATTGTCAATGCCTGCAATTCCGATAGCTGCAAAAACGCCAATGATGCCTGTTGGAACTGAAAAAACTACGGCCAAAGGAAGGATATAGCTGTTATACTGGGCACACAGCAGGAAATAAACAAATAGTAGAGAGAGCGAAAAAATAATCACGGACTGGCCCCCGGACGAGATCTCTTCCCTAGTCATTCCCGAAAATTCATACGAGTAACCTGATGGCAATACATCAGCTGCGACTTCCCGGACAGCGAGGATAGCGTCACCGGTACTAAAGCCCGCTTTGGGCACAGCATTGACACCGATCGAGTTGAAAAGGTTATATCGTGTAATCACCTCTGGACCAAAGACTCTTTTCAAACTGACCATTGTTTTTACGGGAACCATCTTGCCAGATCTGTTCTTGACATAGACTTCGTTCATCGAAGCCGGATCTGCACGTTCCTGTTTATCGGCCTGTACCATGACCCGATAATACTTACCAAAGCGATTGAAATCGGAAACTTGCGCACTGCCGAAGAAAGATTGCATTGTTCCCAAAACATCTTTTTCATCCACCTCCAATTGTTCGATTTTTTCGTGGTCTAGAATCATCTCGTACTGTGGATAATCTGCACGGAAAGTGGTAAATGCGACAGCTATTTCTTTGCGTTTGCTCAACTCGGCAATAAATTTGTTGGCAATACCACCAAATTTATCCAGCTTGCCGCCGGCTTTGTCCTCGAGGACCAGATCCAGCGCATCCACATTGCTAAATCCAGGAACGGTAGGAAAAGAAAACACAAAGCATTGGGCTCCCTTTATTGTATTGAGCCGTTTTTGAATTTCAGCAATGTTAGCAGAGACATCGTTCATCGATCCACGCTCACCATCCTTTTTCATCCTGAAAAAGGCTACTCCGGATGACGGACTGGTGGAATTTGTCAACACATTGAAACCTGCTACTTCATTGAATGCAAATTTCGCTTTCATATCCCGCACCTTATCGGCCGCCTCATCAAGGACTGCCTGCGTCCTATTCATGGACGAACCCGGGGGAAGATTGACCGAAATTGCAATAAAACCCAAGTCTTCTGACGGTATAAAACCTGTCGGAGTCCGACGAATAAGCCAGCCCGTAATTACAACAACAAGCGCTAACCCAGCGAGACTTGCCCATTTAAACTTGATCAGCTTTTTCACTGCTACAACATACTTAGCTGTTACATTTTCAAAGCCTTTATTGAAAGCGTAGAAAAAACGCTGTTTAAAATTTGTGGGCTCTTCTGCATGACCATGATTGACATCTTTCAACAATAAGGCACATAATGCGGGACTGAGGGTCAAAGCATTCAATGCAGAAATAACAATTGCAATAGCTAAAGTAAAGGCAAACTGACGGTAAAACACACCTGCGGACCCTTTCATAAAGCCAACGGGAAGAAATACTGCTGCCATAACCAAAGTAATCGAAATGATGGCACCAGTAATCTCGTGCATCGCGGACATCGTTGCTTTTTTGGCTGTCATATTTTTATTTTCCAGTTTGGAATGTACAGCCTCAACAACGACAATGGCATCGTCTACGACTATACCTATGGCCAGTACGAGTGCAAATAGGGTGAGCAGGTTGATAGAGAACCCGAATACGGACATAAAGAAAAACGTACCTATGACAGCCACGGGAACTGCAATGGCCGGAATCAGTGTGGACCGGAAATCCTGCAGGAATAGATATACAACTATAAAAACAAGAATAAAGGCTTCCAGAAGTGTATGCTCTACCTGATCAATGGATTGATCAAGCATATCCTTGGTATTGTAGAGTATCTGCTGCTTGATCCCCGGTGGAAAATCTTTTTCAGCTTTTTTCAAAAATTCGGCAACCTTCGTCTGTATTTCTCTCGAGTTGGTACCAGGAAGCTGTATAACCTGGAATAGCACACTTTTTTTATCGTGCACGGTATTTAATGAATTGTAGGTGTAACTGCCCAGTTCCACTTTGGCGACATCTTTAAGTTTGAGCATACTGCCATCTCCATTTGTTCTGATGATCATATTCCCATAGTCCTCGGGTCTAGTATACTTACCCGCATATTTGAGTACATATTCGAAAGATCTGTCGCTTGACTCACCAAACCTTCCCGGTGCCGCTTCTTGATTTTTACTTTTGACGGCGGCCATCACTTCTGTTGGTGTAATGTTATAAGCGGCCATTTGCGCCGGATTGAGCCATATCCGCATCGAATAATCTCTATTACTGCCGTAAAAAGTGACTTGGCCAACGCCCTGTATACGTTTTAGCTCCGGAATGATGTTGATCTGAGCATAATTGGTCAGATATGTTGCATCGTATAGTTCGGGCTTATCGCTCATCAAATTAATCGCCATAATAAGCGAATTTTGTACCTTTTGGGTGGTAGTACCGGCTTGGACAACTTCTGGAGGAAGCAATCCCGTAGCAGATGAAACTCGATTCTGTACATTTACAGCGGCCTGGTCGGGATCTGTGCCCAGCTTGAAGTATACGGATATGATGAGTGTACCGTCGTTGCTCGAAGTGGAACTCATATAGGTCATATTTTCAACCCCATTAATGGCTTCCTCCAGCGGTGGCGCTACCGCACGCACCATCGTCTCGGCGTTGGCACCGGGATAATTGGCCGAAACCTGAACCACTGGAGGTGCTATATCCGGAAACTGTTGTATAGGTAGATCCATCAGACCTACCGCGCCAAGAATGACCAGCATGATGGAAACCACAGTAGCGATAACTGGCTTATCAATAAAAATTTTTAACATGGTATAATAGTCTTTAGCATAAGTAAAATAAGGTGACTAGTTGCTCGCCATTTTATCGGATGATATCTCGGGCTTAACAGCCATTCCATCTTTAAGGGACTCCAGACCTTTTAAAATAAGTCTGTCCCCACTAGTCAGGCCGTTGGAAATGTAATAGCTGTTTCCGGCAGCTCCGGTAACCGTTAATGCAACCTGCCGGGTTTTGTTGTGCTGGTCAACGACATAGGCAAAGAGCTTGTCCTGCATTTCGAACGTGGCTGCCTGGGGTACAGCAACTACACCATGCTGCCTCAGGCCAAGTCTAATACGGCCTGAATTGCCTGAACGAAGCAGACCTTGCCTATTGGGAAAGGTAGCCCTTAGGGTGATTGCTCCAGTAGACCTGTCGAATGCTGCATCAACCATATCAAGCCGACCAGTTACGGGATAATCAGCTCCACCAGAAAGCACCATATTTACCGCAGCGCTGTTCTTTAACTTTTCGTCGATTGAACGACCTTGCAGACCATCCTTAAAGGCGACAAAATCAGCTTCTCCAACAGAAAAATAAGCGTGAACCTCCCTATTGTCGGAAAGATAGGTCAATGACTGGGCATCGGACGGAGCAACAAGACTACCGGTTTTCTTTCCGAGACGGCCGATATAGCCACTTACGGGAGCTTTAATGGTAGTAAAATTTAAGGTGATTTTGGCATTTTCTATTTTTGCCATCGCTTTTCGTTCACCCGCTACCGCTGCGTCATAGCTAGCCTGTGCTGTTTTCAGCTGATAGTTTGATACGACTCGATTATCAACGAGCGCTTTTAGCTTTTCGACTTCAATTTTTGCGGTCTGTACTTCGGCCTGCGCTATGGATAGCTGTGCTTTCGCATCGTTATATGCTTCCCGGTATGGGCGTGAATCGATCAGGAAGAGTGCTTGGCCCTTTTCCACATAGGCACCTTCCTGAACCAAAACCCTTTCCAGGATTCCATTCACCTGGGGGCGGATCTCGACATCAGTAAGCCCCTCTAGCTGTGCAGGATATTCTGTATAAACGACCGTATCGGTCTTGTTTAGAACCAGCACTGGAACCTCAGGAACACTGGGCTCCTGAACAGGTTGATGACCTGGTTTGCAGGAAGAAAATATGATAACTGGAATTGCAATTCCGAGTAACAGATTTTTTTTCATAAAAATTTGATTTGATATAATAGAAATGTGTAAGAATATGAGTGACTGCTGAATTTCTTGAGTTATTCAGTGCTGGTAGTACGGATTAATCAGTAAGTATACGACCACGCCAGTAAAGCTGACATACAACCAGATCGGCATGGTCCACCGGGCAATCTTGCGATGCTGATTAATTCTATTGTTTAGCGCAAAAGCCATGGCTAGGAGCCCAAGAGGCACAATGACGGCTGCCAGCACAACGTGCGTGACCAAAATAAAGTAGTAAATCTCTCGCAATATGCCATCTCCTTTATAACTGGTAGAGGGCATAGAGAAATGATAAAGCAAATAAGAAAACAGGAATAAGGAGGTAAAGGAGAAGGCAAGAAATATTGAACTTCGATGCAGGAGTATGTCTTTACGACGAACTGCAAACAATGCAAATAGTAGCGAAAAGAAGGTTAAACCATTTAAAATTGCATTGAGCATGGGCAGGCTGGAATAATCACAGCCTGCTACCAAGCTTACTTTTGGCATAAAAAAAGTAAGCAGGATTAAACCATTAATAACAATGGTGAGTACCCAGATAAGTAATATAGAATTTCTGTATGGCATTATTTTATAGATATTTTGTGATTGATGACTGAGCTGGTATTCGTGCAAACATGGATAAATATTGATTTCAAGAATTAAACATACTACATGGTATGTTTTTGAATATAAAAAGGTTTTTATTGCGCATGATATTTTTTTAACATACTAATCAGTATGTTTTAATACGTAAAAATTAGATTTTAATAAGTCAACCAAAACATACTATAAAGTATGTTTTTATCAAAAAAATTTTACTTCAATGAATCGAGATATTGTCGGAATTCGCTTAAAAATGATACATAATAGGGTTTACCCAATAACTTGCCCATATTTCTGACACCATGGTATAATGTTATGATATGAAGCGCTATCTGTTTGGCATCATGCGAACGCGCTAACTGTCCTGTATCCTGCCCCCGTATGATCTCAGCTTCGATCGCTCTCTCCCATTTATTCAACGATTTTTTCAACGCTAACCGAAATGCATCATTCAGCGGAGCCATCTCCTGAATGAGATTTACAGCCGGACAGCCATGCTCAACCGTCATAAACGGATGTTTAAAGAGAAGTTTATCCATCATTTTATAAATGTTTTCTCTAAAATTTGAGCTTGATGACAGTGAATTTTGAATGTCTGGCCAAATCTCCGTATGCATAGCTTCATCTATCAACGCTATACCCATCTCCTCTTTATTTTTGAAATGATAGTAAAAGGCTCCTTTAGTCACCTGTGTTGTAGCCAGGATATCATCAATACTGGTCGATTGAAAACCCTGCTTGTATATCAATTCCATTGCTCTTCTGAGAATATCGGATCTTGTTGCCTGTGCTTTTGACATAAACATACCAATTAGTATGTCGCAAATATACACAGCAAATGCACCACTTGTCACCCCCACTTGTCATTCTTAAGTAAAACTGAAAGATTAAAGGAAGTAGTCATTTCATCTCTATTCTTTAGCTATTAAGGGCTAATTGTATGTAAAATGTTTTTGACGGTAAAATGACCCTAAGAAAATCAAAACACTAGATTCTTTTAATATGTTTGCAAACATACTAGTTAGTATGTAATTTTATTTACCTAACACTGAAGCAATTTTTAAGTTAGAAATTTCATCATTTAGGCATTTAGATAAAAACATACTAGTTAGTACTTTTTATAATTTAGGCAAAATAACGAGCCTTGATCTTTTATCTATTATCCATAAAAAAATGTTATGTATTACTTTTTTCTTGTTTGTCATTCAGCTATTCGATGGTTTGTCTTAGGTAGCCTAGTTTATGCCATATTCACTGCGTTCAGGGGATTGAGATTGAAAAAAAAATTCAGTCCCAAGACCAATGCTGTTCGTCACTGGACTGCAACCATTGCCCATATTCAGTTATTAATCGGAATGGCACTTTATATCCAAAGTCCTATTGTCCTAGCTAAAACGACTGACGGATTGGGTTCGATGGCTAATCCGCATGTTTTCTTCAAATATATCCATATTTCGCTTGCGGTAGTGGCAATCGTGTTGATTACGATCGGTTCAGCTAAAGCCAAACGTATGCAGGAAGACCAAGCCAAATATCAAACCATGCTATGGTGGTTTTCCGCAGCATTACTTATTATACTAATTGCGATTCCATGGCCGTTTTCTCCCCTGGCAGCACGCCCCTATCTACGCTCATTCTAAATCAATTCATTATACACTGCTAATTTTCAACGTACAAATGTTAAGTCAAATTTTTAAAACACCGCTGGGACGCCTGCGGCTGCTCAGTTATCTGGAAGGTATTTCGCTTCTTATCCTTGTCTTTATTGCGGTACCATTAAAATATTGGGGACAACAGCCCATGTTAGTTAAAGCGCTTGGACCAATCCATGGTATGCTCTTTTTATGGTTTGTTATATCAACACTTAGTGTGGGGGTCGAAAGGCACTGGAGATTCAGACAAACAACTTGGAAAGTATTACTTGCCTGCCTTATCCCCTTCGGTACATTTTATATCGATAGGCATATTCTCAAACCTATCATGGAGGCTGAATGAATAAGAAAACGATAATCGTAGCTAGTATAGCTTTCATAAATTTGATCATTATTTTTGTGGGATACCATATCCGACCTTCTCCTTTAAATTATGATACAGCATCCGTAAAGCTAGACTTTACTGTACCGCCCAACTTTCCCATCCCAAATGCTCCATTCGGTCAACAACAGATAACCCCAGCCGGATTCCAACTTGGAAGGCTTCTCTTCTATGATCGGGTGCTCTCCCTAAACAATTCCATTTCTTGCGCAAGCTGCCATCATGCAGCTGCAGCTTTTTCAGACGAAAATAAGGCGTTGAGTCAAGGGATGAAACAATGTACCGGAACAAGAAATGCTCCGGCACTATTTAATCTTGCCTGGCAAAAGGAATTTATGTGGGATGGACGCATCAAAGAATTGCCACTATCATCTCACAATGCCATTACCAATCCTTGTGAAATTGCCAACAGCATGGCGGGTGCAGTTGACAAACTTCAGTCGAACAGCAAGTATAAAGGATTTTTTAAAGCAGCTTTTGGTTCAACAGCTATAGATTCGACAAAAATGCTGAACGCACTTGCACAGTTTATGACTATGCTAGTATCTGCTAATTCACGTTACGACAAATATACAAGGCATGAAAATGGTGGCATCTTTACGGATACGGAGAAACAAGGGTATACATTATTTAAAAAAAATTGCAGCGTATGTCATCGGGAGCCATTATTCACAGATATGAGTTACCGTAATAACGGTCTAGACCTCATATCGCGAGACCCTGGAAAAAGTAGTTCAACACATTTGGTAAGTGATATAGGAAAGTTTCGTGTGCCCTCACTCCGAAATATTGAAGTCACTGCGCCCTACATGCATGATGGGAGGCTCGGGACACTGGAAGAGGTGCTAGACCATTATACTGAAGGCATAAAGCAGCATTCTAATCTGGATGGAGAGTTACAGCAAAATGGCAAAATAGGCATTACGCTTTCTGCTGGTGAAAGAAGCAAAATTATAGCTTTTCTAAAAACGTTAACAGACAATGACTTTTTAACCGATCCAAGATTTCAACGGCCATGAACAGATAAGTTAAACCCGTCGAATTCGACGGGTTTAGAAAACAAGCTGGTCTCAATAGTTTTGTGATGATTCCCAAACGCTGGATAGAAAATACCAATGCAATTGGTATAATTTCTAAAGCTGGGAGATACGGGGGAACTTTTTCGCTTCCTGGATTTCAATCGAGTTTAAACTTTATATAATAAAGGAGTTTCAACGTTTAAAAGACGATGAAAACAATCGTTTGAAATTAAACTGGGACTTACAGAGGACACTAGCAAAAGTAAATTATCACATTCATACCGATGCAATAAAGGAAAATCTCATTCCAGCAGAAATTACAAAACAGCAAGTGAGTTTCGTTTATGCAAATGAAGCCGATCTGCTCAATGTTGCACTATTTGGAATGACCGTTAAGGAATGGAGAGATGCAAATCCTGATAAGAAAGGCAATATCCGGGACTACGCCGTTATAGAACAGTTGGTCGTGCTAAGCAACATGGAAAGTATAAACGCGTTATTAATTCAACAAGGAGTACCACAAAATGAACTGCTTATGCAACTGAATAAAGTAGCAGTGACACAAATGAAGTCGCTCGTAGAAAATAAGGCTGTTAGAAAATTGAAATAGTACGTCGCTATGATGAGCCAAGGTAGCTCTGACAGCATCCATTATGGACTTTAGTAGCTAACAACAGGTCAATAGTCGATCCAACATAAATCATCATTGCCTATTTCCTGCTCGGAAAAAGGAGTTGCAATTTTGAATTTCACAATTTTTTCAAGACTTTATTTAATTCAATTACGTTTTCTCGATATCTTGGATATTTTCGAATATTTCGAACACTATGATTTTGATTATTTACGGTACCCACTTCATCGAATTCAAAAAAGAGCTCGTCAATTAAAAGTCCGTTTAATATACACTTAGAAATATATTCTGCATTTTGTTCAAACTTTGGTATTGCTTTTAAATGGTCATGTATAATCTGCTTCGCATTGTCTTTTTGATGTTGTTCAATTGCCGTCATTGGTAACATAAGCAGAAATAAATGTTCAAACTGCCGGAGTGATAAAAGTTCATCCCAAGTTAGAAACCATGCTTCAAAATGTCCTCCCAAATTTCCAAAGTAAATGTCGTTAAGAAAAAATATAATTTCATGATCTTGAAATTCAATTAAGAAAGTTATATCTTCCACTAAATTTCCTCCGATAAATTTTAAAGATTCTCCATCTTTATCTATCGAAAAAAATTGTTCTTCCCATTCAGCTAATTTTTCTTTGTCAATTCCGATAACTTCTAGTGCTTCGTCAATGTTGATCTCGTTGATGTCATCGTACCCATTGAACCATTTAATATACGTATACCAAAAGAACGTATTGTCTTCTAAGTTGTTTAGTGTAATTTGTCTATCCATATTTAGCTACTGCTATTTAAAATTGGTCCGACAAGCCAATTTATTATTTTACCTACCCTTCAGCTAATATAGTTGAAATATCTTTTGGTTACCCCCCCATAAATTTTATTATTTTATCCATCAAACTTGAGGTACTTCCCGCAGTTTGATCCCGGGCAAAAAATCCGCTTTCAAAATATCTTGTTCGAAAAATTATCCTGTCTATCAGACTATCAACGCGATGCAATGCATTAGATATACAGTTCTATTTCTTACCCTATGCCAAGTCGATCGAAGAACAAATCTTTTAAATTTATAAGACTGTAAATGATCAAAATTCAAATAGGGTGACAATAACCAAAAAATATAAAGCTATGCAAAAGATAATTCCAAACCTTTGGTTTGACAGCAACGCACAGGAAGCCGCAGCATATTACCTATCGGTTTTCAAAGATGGAAAAATAATCAATATTACGTATTACCCGAATTCGGAAGCCGAAGGACTGGCTGATTTCCAGAAGGATTTTGCCGGAAATGTGCTTACCGTTGAGTTTGAGATTCTTGGAATGCGTCTCATCGGGATCAATGCCGGCCCGATATTCAAATTTAACGAGGCTATTTCCCTGATGATCCCATGTAAAGACCAGACTGAAATGGACTACTATTGGGAAGCACTTACATCGGGTGGAGGACAGGAGAGCGTTTGCGGGTGGCTGAAAGACAAATACGGATTAAGCTGGCAGGTTTGTCCTGAAAACTGGGCGGAACTCAACAAAAGACCGGGCGCATTCAAAAAAATGATGGGCATGAAAAAGATCATTATTGCCGATTTCTAAAACTAGGTAACGACAAAGTCCATATTCAAACACTGGTGTAAACTCGAAAAAATAAACGTACCGGCAACGCAGCAATGGCCGCTAGGTTTCAATCATAGACCGAGGCCTTCTTAAAAATTTGAAAATGCGTCTCTGATTATTGCGCAAGCCATTATCTTTCAATAGGAGATTGGTCTAGGTAATTTTCAAATATCGAAAATCCGACAGCAGTAACATCCAAGGCAACATTGGACAGAATAATAATTGCTTTTTGAGATTTATCATCAAATGCCACAAAAGACCTAAATCCACCTGTACCTCCAGAATGATGAAATATCGCCTTACTTCCAGCTTTTTTAACACGCCAACCCAATGCCATAGTTTGATCCTTATCTGCAAAAGTCAGCTGATGTGTCAAATGAATGGCCTTTGTCAGTTTATTTTTGAAGCCTAACTGTGCCTTCATAAAAATAATCATATCGTCCAATGTAGATCTTATGGCACCAGACCCCGCCAAAGATCCCAAGTGCCAATACGACGTTGGCCTACCTTTTTCATCGTATCCTTGTACCACGTCGGTATCCCCTAGTGATGTATTTTTCATTCCCAAGGGCAAACAAATATTATCAATGACCAATTGTCCAAAACTTTTGTTACTATGACGTTCTAATGCTACACCTAAAACCCCAGCGCCTAAATTTGAATAAGAAAATCTGACTCCGGTCTGAGACGAAACATGATAATTTTTAAGGAAATGGAAGAGTGAATCAACCTTATAATGACTATAAGGATCTGCCGGAACGGCATTAGTCGTAAAAATATTATCCGGGAGCCGAGGAAATCCAGCGGTATGATTTGATAATTGCACAAGTGTGATCGGATGACCATCCCATGCTAAACGAGGAATGGAATCGGGCAGGTATTTACTGATCGGATCCTCTAATTGCATATTGCCTTCAACTACTTCTTTTGCCAATAAAAGTGAGGTGAAAATTTTTGTAACTGACCCAATCTCAAAAATACTTTTGGAAGCATCTGGAAGTTGTTTACTTGTCTTAGCAATAGCTCCATAACTATATTTTCTTTGTCGCTTTCCATCAATTACCGCTAACATAATACCTGTGGCAGCACCCTTTTGAATATAAGGCCTGACGATTTTTTCCACCAGCAAATCTATGGAGTCTTTTAACGGATTATTACTTTCTGCTTTGAAATTCCTATTTTCTATGAAAAATGGCAGTTCCTTAAAATTCATCCTTAGAACCTGTTTCTCATTATCAAGCAGAACAGAAAATAATTGTTCGGAGTTTTCAAATTGAATGGTATAATTATACCCGTTTTTAGTAGAATCAACAAAAGAAAAATATTGCATCATGCCCACATTTGCCACAAACTTCCGCATTCCCAACGAAAACTTTTCTTTTGAAATTTTAGATTGATAAGTGGCGGACGATTGCCCGTAAATCTCGTCTGATTTTTTTTCATTAAAAAGTCTTTGAAACTCCTCCATAAAATAATTGTAATCGGCACGAGTAGCCTGGGCAGGTAAGTACCGTACCGAGAACAGCAATAAAACCAGGAGACTGTAAAATCTATAATTTGGTTTAATTTTCATTTTTGTGTATTTCGGGTATGTTTAACAAATTTAATATATCCAATTGAAGAATCTTTACTATTTTCATTAATAAGATTTTATCTACATTGTCAAGAATATGCATCAATTATTGAATTTTTAAAATATAAAATTTGGAAGATAATCGATTACATTATTTAATTAAAATTATTATGCCATAGTAAAATTGAAATCATTTATGGAAAAAAGAGTGAAATTTGACTTCGAGATATTCTTTACGAACGGCGGTAGTATCAAAGGGGAAGATTTCAGATTAGATATATCTGGAGACGATATCATTGACAGTGCCCTGGCGGACTACATCGTTGAAGATATGCAGTTGCTCATGGTAGGTAAAGTTAATATCCTTAACAAAGAAATCCTCATTGAACCCCATAAACGTAAGCCAATTGATGAAAGTGTAGCGGAAGATTTCTTAATAGATTTAAGTCATACAATAGAGGATGGCCTGATCACTTACAAGGGGCTACCCGCACCGATTATTTGCGACTATCTCTCCAGGGAACAATCAAAACAGAACTATGATAGCGATACATCTTTTCAGATTGGAAAAATAGAGATGGTCACTAACACCGGAACTTATATCGATTGTCCATTTCATAGATTTGCGGATGGCAAAGACACAGCTCAAACAGTATTAAAAGATTTTGCGCAGCTGGATGCTGTGATGATCCATATACCATTTACAGAAACCCTGAAAATTACAGAAGATCATCTTAAAAATAGAGAAATCAGGAATAAGGCTGTATTAATACAGACCGGCTGGGATAAACATTGGAATACGGAGCTATATTATCAGAACCATCCGTTTCTTACCGAACAGGCGGCAATGTATCTTCGGGACTGTAAAGTTAAACTTGTAGGTATTGATTCCCATAATATAGATGACACGGATGGCAGAACAAGACCTGTTCATACGGTGCTATTGGGTGCCGGGATTTTAATCGAACATCTCTGCAATTTGAATAAATTACCGGCTGAGAATTTTACGTTTACAGCCGCTCCACCAAAATTTAAAGGTGTGGGGACTTTTCCGGTCAGGGCATTTGCTTCTGTTGAAAAGAAATAATTATATTCAAATACGAAATCACCTTTAACAAGAAACACAATTACATGAAAAATAACGTAGGATTAACAAAAGATGCAGGCTGGCAGTTCGGAATCAGAAAAACTATGCTAGCAAACCTGGAAACACTGTGGAATGTCTTTTTTTCAGACCGGGGATTAAGTTATTGGTCTGAAGGTGTAGACCAGGGTTTTTCAACTTTTAATAAATATTCACATATCCGGACAAAGTGGAGGCACAAAGATTTCACAGAAGACGCCAATTTACAGATCAGATTTATTCCTTCGAAAAATCAAGATAAAACAACAATTTCATTTCATGTTGATAAATTAAAAAATGAAAGCCAGCGTGAAGTGACGAAAGCATATTGGTCAAAAGTGATTGAAGATCTGAAGCTGTTGCTGGATTCTTAGGGCCCACGTGAATAAGGATTATTTTATCTTCCCTAATCTTCCAAAACTAATTCAAATAGACCTGGATAGCTCTTTACAATGCCTTTCTGATCTACTGTGATCGACGAGGAAAATACGGTATCAAGATTGTCATACAGATATTCATCCTTCTTCTTTCTGCTATAAAGCTGTTTGACTGGCTTTATTTCATTTTCAAGAATGTTGATGTATATGACATCAATAGACTTTGATTGCCCTATATCCAGTAACAAATTATTGATTGGCAATGTATTTGTAAAAGGTGTAACCGAAATATCGATAAAGAGAAATTCATTGAACTCCGGTCTAGGAATTCCATTGATCGACCATAAACCTGCAGCATTTGTCCCGATAATTAAATTTTTGTGCCCTTCAATTTCTGTTTTTATTTCAAATTCCTGTATGCACCAATTTCTGTCTATTTTTAAAACATAATCTACATTATAAATACGGTTTAAATAGTTGCCAATGATAGACGATTTTACATAATAGGCATCATTTTTCAGTTCTATCGTGCAATCTTCCCAGGATTTATAAACCAAGCCTCTCCAGATAATCTTTCTCATTTCGATCTATGAATTACAGTTTGCGGTCTTATTTCTGAACATTTCTTTGAATGATTTTTTGAGATGGATTCCCTTTCCCAATACCATTCCGAAACGGTTCTAAAAGTCATTTATGTAATTAAGCAGTTATTGTACCAGTTATTTCTCAAATCTAAATAAAAGGTGAATGTTATATAAATACCCGCCGTTAGGATAAAATTTACTTTTATTTAATTGCATACCCGTTCGTATTGTCATGATTTCGACTGAAGATACGATGTGTATATTTGCCATTATCTTCTTGATTCCTGCCCCGCATTAATCTGAAAAGTTAATGAACTCTATTGATCGTTAGAGCGAACTAACCTCTTATTCTCGTTACCGTCATTTGGGGAGGCGTTCTCCCATTTCATTTCCTTCGTATTCAATTTTTTTATCAGATACTGTTCTGTATATATCTTGCGTTCATCGTAGAGCGTCACCAAAGTCTTATCATTACTTAATACATAGGTTCTGTAAATAGCAGTATCTCGATTTGAAAGCGCATCGTAGATATTCTTAATACAGGTCATATCTGCGTTGAATTTGTATGTAACGGAACCATCTACGGCCATTTTAGGATCATCATTTGCCACGGTCCATTTACCGATAAGGTTATCAATGGCTATCTTTTCATCTTTTTTGCAAGAGCTAAGAACGACAATAATGATGGCTGGAAATAAGATTCTGTAATTTCTTTTCATAACTTCTTGGTTATTTATTATTGATATATCAACAATACGAGTAAATTTGATAATCTGCTACAATAGTACTTATAATCTTAATCCTAATAATTATACAATACAGGAAAACCAACTGAAATCCTTGTCCAAGCAAATATGATCCGATGCAAAAATGGCTTTACAACAATTGACAATGGACTCGGTCCACTATTGGACAATGCAACTATAAATCACTTTGTACTGAATTTTAAGTAATGGTCTTTCATCGGTATCCCATCTGCAGTTCGGAATGAATTCCCAGTAATGATGATCTCGTAGGTTTTGTTTGGTTCCAATTCCCAATCTATAAAAACCGATTTCCTATCTAGTGAATAGCGTTGTCCTTTGATAACCGGAAAACTTTCTTTGGAGATTCCTCTAAATGAACGTCCTTGTCCCCGTAGGCCTGTCGATTCATTTTATCCTTCACAACACGATATAATTTTTCGGATGGCTTCTTCACGTAGAATTTTGGATACCAGTCCAATTCAATATGTTCATAAATTGGAAGAAATCGCTTTTGTACCTCATTGTACAGCGCAAGGTTATCCTGAAAAAATCGTTTACTATTGCTGTCTTTGTAAAACTTCTTTAACAGTGTTGCGAATTGGAGAGCATTAGCTCTACTCCATCTTTTGTCTAGTGTTTCGTCGATATTTTTTTGCTTAAGATTGAACTTGTCATCTAGGTGAATAGCCATGCTCATCACGGCGTCGTACCCTATTCCATTTTCATTTTTAAACTTATTGACAAAGGTGATCAGTTCGTGTTCATTAATGCAATTTAGCCTATAAGGATATGATTTATATACGAATAACAAATTTTGTTCTTCACTGCAATCCAACTTTTCGATTTCATCGTAAGTGATCATATAAAGCTTTTAAATAACAGATAAAAAATAAAGATCATGAAAATTAAATCAATCTTATGGGCGGCTGCCACTGCAGCAACATTATTGGGAAGCACCTACATGGGTCAGGCTCAAACAAAGGAAAAAACTGTTATGGTAGGTGGTGCACCGATGTATCCTTCCAAAAACATTATTGAGAATGCAGTCAATTCCAAGGATCACACTACGTTGGTTGCTGCAGTAAAAGCTGCTGGCCTTGTAGAAACCTTACAGGGACCTGGTCCTTTTACTGTTTTGGCCCCTACCAATAACGCCTTTTCTAAAGTACCCAAAGAGGCCCTAAATAATTTAATGCTTCCAGAAAACAAGGCTCAATTAGCTTCAATCTTGACCTACCACGTGATTCCTGGAAAATGGAGTGCCGCGCAGATCACCAAAGCAATCAAAGATGGCAAAGGAACCTATGTAACCAAATCAGTGCAAGGTGGCAACCTTACTTTTTGGATGAAAGGTAACGATGTATATGTAAAAGACGCAAAAGGCAACAGCGCAAAGGTAACGGTCGCTGACGTCAATCAATCCAATGGGGTTATTCATGTGATAGATGCTGTATTGATGCCCTAAATATTGTTACCATAGAATCAACTATCTATTGGCAGCATAAATTCAATGATGTGTTCTTATCACATCAAAGTGGTGTCAATAATGATAAAACGAGCAATATTAATATTGCTCGTTTTATTTTTTCCATCCATCCGATCCGTTTTCAATAAGTAATTTGTTCACTAAACTTATTATACTTCGTTTTCTCAAGCCAAAATAACGCTTTTTAATTTTGATTGGAATACCAATATATGTTTTGAAGACTGTTTTTAGGTGTTTTCGAAAAGTGGAATTCTGTTTGTGTTGATTTGAGAAATTTCTTCAGATTGCTGCCCTTAATTTCATCATATTTGTTTTTATATTCGACATCGTTTAAATAAATATCTTTCCCAACTGTCAAACAGAACCTGAAATATATCTTTGAGGTTTTTAAGGTAGCTGCTTCGGTTTCATAATTGTAAGCATAAAATCCATATATGTTATTTTTTAAGAACCTCTTCGGAGCTCCATTTCCTTTTTGCACATACATAAAATCTCCATCAAACCAAATTGTCATACGTACGGAGAGCGCTTTTAAAATAAAATAACATGTACCAAAGTAGATGAGCATGAAAAACATCATGAGCGAAAGATGGAATATTGCCTTAAAAAAAATATAGTATAAGATACTATAGCATATCAAACAGGGAATAATAATGAAAAGGCTCCAACTTGTGGGATAAGGTAAAACTTGGTTAAACGTAAATATATTATTTTTAGCCATCACTAAAGATACAATATATTTTTTTCCATTTATCTGCATCTAGAAGCAACCTATTTTTCAGGAAAAATAAACATCATAATAATCACTAGCTTTTAATAACTGACTTACTGGAATTCTCCAGCGATCTTGCAATGGTATCATAATTAAATTTAAATCCCTTATTTCTAATTTTTTCGGCACTTATACGAGAACCATTTAATAGCATAGCAGCCATATCACCATACAATAGTTTAATAACGAAACCAGGTACATTTGGCAAAAAGCTGCTCCTACCAAATGACCTGAGCAATACATACGCAAAATCGTTCATTGTGATATGTTGAGGAGAAACGGCATTATACACACCCCGAATATCCGTCCGATCAAGAATAAATTCGTACATGCGCACGACATCATGTATGTCTATCCATGGGATATATTGCTTTCCATCACCTAAAGAAACATTGATACCAAGTTTTGCCAAAGGAGCAAGCTTGGCGTACATCCCGCCATTTCTACCTAAAATAATACCTTTTCGTAAAATAACGGTTTTGACACCCAAGCTTTCAAACTGCCATGCAGCCTTTTCCCATATCTTACAAATATGAGCCAAAAAGTCATTTCCACTACTAGAATCTTCAGAAAGGATGGTATCTGAAGTATATGCTCCATAATAACCTACTGCAGATGATGAAATGATTTTATCAATATTAAACTCGTTGCGTTTGACGTATTCAAATAATAAATTCAATGATAATACACGACTTTCGATAAGCTCAAGGCGACGTGAGGAAGTCCATCGACCTGCACTTATATTTTCACCAGTGAGGTTAATGATGGTATCTACTCCATCGAAGGCATTGATATCTATGAAGCTTTTTTTCAGATCCCACTCAAAATATTTTATGCCACTTGCAGATTGGTCTTTAGGTGTCCGCGTAAGGAGGTGTAACTCATAACCAATTTTCCTAAGGTGTGCAGTAAGATACCCACCTACAAAACCAGTCCCCCCGGCAATTAAGATCTTTTTCATATATAAGCTTTTTTTAATCTTTTCTACAACATCGTGAAACGGAGTGCTGCGCTGTTTTATAAATAAGCAATTTTGTAACGCAAATAGCTCTTAAGGGCGACAAGCGCTTTATGGGTATTCGGTATGCGAATCCTATGTTCTAAAATTTCTTTTGAAGATTTTTTACGGATCTTCGCGAAAAGTGAAAGGTAATATTTGTAGGCAAGATAAACCCCAAACTTTGCTGAAGCTGGGAGTTTTTTGATTCCCAAAAGCGCCTCCCTAAATTCTGTATGAATTTCATTTTCGATCTGACTTTTGATCGTATTATCAAAGACTGTCATATCCAGATTGGGGAAGTAGGTTCTTCCAAGCATATGGTAATCCTGTTTGAGATCCCGTAGAAAATTTATTTTCTGAAACGCTGATCCCAATTTCATTGCAAAAGGCTTAAGCTCTTCGTACTGCTTTCGATCTCCCTCTGTAAACACTTGTAAGCACATGAGCCCTACTACTTCAGCCGAACCATAAATATATTCCTTATAACTTTCAGAATTGTAGTCAACCTTATTCAGATCCATTTCCATGCTATGGAGAAATTGGCTGATAAGCTCGACGTCGATCTTATATTTGTGCACAGTTTCCTGAAAAGATTGCAAAATTGGATTTAAGGAAATTCTTTCTTCTAAAGCACAGCTAGTATCAAGATACAATCGTCCCAAAAGACGCTTCCTATCATACCCATGGAAGCTATCAACAATTTCATCAGCAAGTCGCACATAGCCATAAATTGCATAGATGCTATTACGAATACAGGGTTTTAGCGCCAAAATACCGAGCGAAAAACTTGTGCTATATTTTTCGGTCGTTCTTTTGCTTACTTCATATGCGAGTTCATCAAATAGTCTCTTCATAGTCCTATAGATTATCTTCCGATTCTACGGTTATTTCATTTTACTTAGCTACCTCTGTATGTTGCATATCCGAATGGGCTAACAGTGATCGGAACATGATAATGCTTATCGTCTTTGATTTCAAAAACGACTTCGATAAATGGGTAAAATGTTTCGATTTTTTGATTAAGAAAATAGCTTTCCGTATAAAACTTAAGTTTATATACCCCTTTATTCTCTACTTTTCCAGTTTCCAGGAAATTACCGATGCGACCGTTGTTATCCGTTTTTTCACTTGCCACAGTAACCCATTGCTTGTTTGGCATCAATTTCTCCAAATCAACTTTAACATCCGGTGCAGGACTTCCCTTTGAAATATCCAGAATGTGACTTGATAATTGATATTTACTTTTCTGGCTATATGCCGTCAATCCAAACAGCATACATAACAACATGATCATGTACTTTTTTTTATTCATCATCGCTATATTCATCTTTGTTTCGTTAAATAATTCATTTACTTATCATCAGCTTTTTTCAATTTTGCCTGTTTTATTCATTAGCTTGATCACTGTCAACACTATAATTTTCTCCTCAATTTAGTTGTCAAATGCCCACTTATGATGCTCTAAAGGAGAAATAAGTATATTAATTAGACCATTATTATTCTAAATTTGTTTTAACATACATCAATTTAAGTATAAAATTATACCAAAACAAACTATATCCAAGCCCGTCTCATTCTAATTTCTCCATATATTCCTGCGTTTTAAACAAATATGTCCCTGAAGATGCTACTGAAAAATAGCCTAAGGCCCCATTAGATATATTTGAGCTTGGATTTCCGGGCGCTGCCCCACCGGGATTTGCTGCCTGAAACTCATTCCAGAATTTATAAACGCTGGCATCAACGCAATACCGAATTACCTTAACTTCGTCATTCAGCTCCAAATCTATTGTACGGTCAGAGATTTCATGGGTAACATATTTTCCATCGTTGAACTTATCGTTATATGTTGAAGCAAACCGCGTAGGAGAATTATTGATAGCGATTTCGTACAGATAATAATTGTCTATTTGAGCTGGATCATAAAATTTAAAGGTTGGATAGTATCGTTCTTTTGTGAAGATCTTTTCTTTTGTGACGCCCAAAGAATCTATAGCTACATAGGGAGGCATAGTAACCGAAGACCGATAATATTCTCCTTCTAATTCTATTTCAAGGCTATATTTTATTCCTGGACGGACATGGAAATTTTGGGCACGATAGTAACCATCGCGCTCATAAACAAAAGTTATTTCCTCATTCACAGAAGACCGCACCACCACCGATGCACCGGAAATGGGGTCGCTCTTTCTATCTGTACCGAAAGCGACTGTTTTAGTAACCCTAATGAGCTGATCTACATTTAAATCATTTAAATTGGCTTCAATCACAATGCGCGCTTCGCTATTTTCCAGGTCTAGATCGATCACCTTTTCACAGGCGGAAAATAAAACAGTCAGAAGCGCCAATATTGTAAGTAGGTTTCTTTTCATAATATTAAAACTTAAAATTCCAGGTAACGGATGGTATAATACCAAATAATGCAATCTGATAGGCTTCTGTTATATTGGGATTTTCATTTTCCCTAAAATCCACAATATAGGCATTGCGTCGGTTGTAGGCATTATATAGCCCAAATGTCCAGCTGGAGGTAAAACGTTTGTTTGATTTTTGAGGTTCATACGTTGCAGACAGATCCAAACGATGGTAAATTGGCGACCTATGGCTATTTCGCTGGGTATAATAAAATAATGTGGTATTGTTTAAGTCATATTTCCCTGCTGGATAAGTAACTGCATTACCACTGTTGAAAATAAAATTTGCACCCAAAGACCATTTATCCGACAACTTATACATGGTCACCAAGGAAAGATCATGGGTACGATCCTGCCGGGCATTAAACCAGGCTCCTTGGTTAATTCCATTAAACTTTCGCTCACTCTTGGATAAAGTGTAACCTATCCATCCACTTAGTTTACCGCTATTTTTCCGTAGCAATAATTCAAGACCATATGCACGGCCCTTACCAAAAAGAAGTTCTCCTTCAAGGAATTCGTTAGCCTGGAGATCAGCACCGGTCCGAAAGTCGATCTGATTGGCCATGGCCTTATAATAGGACTCCACTGAAAATTCATAAGCGCTACCGTTGAGATTTCGAAAGTATCCGAAAGCAATCTGATCAGCGAGCTGCGGTTTGATATTCAAGCTGCTCAGCACATACTGATCGGTAGGAAGTGCCGAAGTGGAATTTGTTAATTGATGGAGATTCTGCGCCATTCGATTATAGGAAAGTTTAATACTGCTCAGGGAGTTTAAAAGTAGGCTTGCAGATAGCCTAGGTTCCAGATTGATGTAATGCTTCGCCACCGTTCCTTTTCCAAAATACTGTTCGCCAGTAACATCTCTGTCGTCATCAAAACGATAGAAAGTACCTGGCCCCATCACCATAAAATCTGACAATCGGAAACCATACAGTAAGGAAAGGCGATCGTTGGCTTTCCATTCATGAGAAAAATAAGCGCTTACATCCCAGCCTTTACGCTTTTCAATGCGAATCGAATTGACATTGGCATCTTCGTTAGCATCTAAACTGGCAGGTCGGATAGTTTGGTTCAGCGCATTTGCGCCAAAGCGGATTGTGGACCTGTTGGATGGGTAAAAAGAAAAATCCTGTTTGAGATTCCAATTCCCAATTTTCGAAGCGATATCAAAGTCACCGCTATTACCATTGACGCCAACATTATAATTAAAATCACTGTAAATGAAGGAGGTATTACTAAACAAGCGATCATTGAAAATATGATTCCACCGCACAGTAGCTGTTGTATTTCCCCAGTTAAAACCAAATTTATCTGAAAAACCCAATTCATCTTTTCCAAAGTAACCCGAAAGGAAGACTTTATTTCGTTCGTCAATCTTGTAGTTTATTTTAGCATTAAAATCATAAAAGTATAATTTACTCTGCTTCACATCCTGATCATTTGAAAGTTTGAGAAAAAGGTCCGCATATGTACGCCGACCACTGAGCATGAATGATCCGCGATCATTAGGCAAAGGTGCCGATACCTTTAGGCGCGATGCAATAAGACCAACACCGCCTTCAGCAGAAAACTCTTTCTGATTTCCATCCACCATAGTAATATCCAAAACGGAAGATATTCGTCCGCCATATTGGCTTGGTATCCCACCTTTGTACAGCTGCACGTCTTTAACTGCATCAGAATTGAATGTGGAAAAAAAGCCTAAAAGATGAGCAGCATTGTAAACGATGGCTTCATCCAGCAAAATCAGATTCTGGTCTCCGCCCCCGCCGCGAACAAAAAAATTTGTGCTTCCCTCGCCTCCGCTCTGTACACCGGGCAGTAGCTGTATTGTCTTGAGTAAATCTTTCTCGCCAAATAGTACGGGTACGTTTTTTATCTCTTCCATACTAAATTTGAATGATCCCATCTGTGGACTACGCACCTTTTTATTGCGTTGAACGCCCGATACAACAACCTCTTGCAATGCATTCTGGTTAGATATGAGCTCGATATCAATTTTCACTGATTCATTTAAGGAGATTGCTTTTGTCTGAGTTTCGTACCCAACATAACTGAAAGTCACGATCCGCTCTCCTGCTTCGAGTACTAGGGAATAGAACCCATAATTGTTTGTTGACGTCGCTCGCTCTGTATCCTTTTCTGAAACAACTGCACCGATTAGCGTCTCACCTGTATTTGCATCTTTCACAATGCCAGAGAGTACTTTCTTTTGTGCTAAGCCAGAAAAAGCACTTAGCATAATGAGTGTTGTTAAAATGAAATTTTTGTCAAACATACGGCTACCATTAAGAATTCAAAATCAAATATAGTTTATTTAAACTCTAATTTAGTATTAAATAATACTATTATTTTTAAAAAATAATAAAGATATGTCCGAATTGTAGTACTAAAACGACGAAATATTTTCTATACACGCTATTTTATATCAAAAGGATACAATTGATATACAGCATTATAGATAAATGAATAAAGAATAATTTTTAGATAGAGAAAGGTTAAACTTATCTCAATCCTTTTTGAGATATTGTTCAAGATGGTTCACATCTTTCATATCAATCAGGGTATGGTGATGGTGATCCAGCTTAGCAAGTAATATTATTAATAAATCGCGTTCTTCATTTGAAAGATTGCCGATCAGTATATTGCCTACCGTTTTCATGTTAGGCAGAACCTTAAACAGTTCGGCACGGCCAGCATTGGAAATACAGATTGGTTTGGCTCTTTTATCGGAGACTTTGGGTGCTTCTTCGATTAAACCAAGTCGCATTAATCGACGGATGACTTCTGTACCAGAAGCTTTTTCGACAGCATTTTTCCTAATCAGTTCTGTCTGAAGCAGTTTATCATAAGAGAATAACACCATCAGAAAAGTAAAATCTTCCGGAGTCTGCAGATGGGTTCCTTCGAACGCTAACTTAATGTAATGTTTAGCATAGCGATTCATCATCAAAAGAAGTTTACCCAAATCTTCTGCCGGGACATCTCTTTCTGTGACAATAGCATGCTCTCCCCCAACTTTACGCGTCTGGGTCATCCCAATTGAATTTTTGAGATACATGTATTTTAAAAAATCAGTGAGCGTACCATTCACCGATTCATTGGTACAGTAATCTTCTAGCTCTTCAGCTATTTCGATCAAAAGATCTTTTCTTATCATCACAACTTTCTCTTCTATACAAATGAAAGATTTTTATTGCGAAAAAAAAAGTAAAAGGTTTTTGTATCAGTTGCTATTTGAACGACTGATTCTTAAAATTGATCACTTTGATCTTATAAACAGCCTAAAATTTTGAAGGCGTTTCTATATATATCATTATTGCTGCTTATCATCCACTTTCTTTTCGCCAATCACGACATCACCGAGAATGGATCTTAAATACCCTTCAAACGCTATGCTCAATCCTTCAATAATAATTGCATCGTGGGAATTGATATCGCCAATTATTTTCTTATCATCATAAGCATCACCAACAATTGCCAAAACACAACGCCCGCTGTATTTTGAAAAAAGCCCTACTCCTATTATTTCTTCACCAAATTTCACAAACCAGGTTTCTTCGTGATGGTCTTCCGTCGTATTTGGTATATGTATAGCCTGCTGCAGGTCTTCACACTTAATCAAATCAAAATTCATTTGCTTTTTCGATGTTCCATTTATTAGACAGCGTCCGATAGCATATTGTTTTTCGAAAGTTCATCACGATTTCGCCTTTTACCCGTTTTGTAAGTTTAAAATATTCGAGGGATGTGTAGACAGCAGCACATTTAATTCCTAAAAATAAGCTATTGCACTTCTGACTCCATACCTATTCCTTTACAGAAATTACCACAGACCGGCTCATATCCGATGTCATTTATACCACCAATAAGACCATAATACATCTTCGCTGTAATAATATGGATTTCACTAAATTCGTTCTTTACTTTAAGACTTAAATGGAAACTAAAAAATGGGAATTATTTCTAAATTTGGTTCAAAATAACGATTAATGCAAAAAAATACTGCCATACCTGTAAATTCTATGACTGCCGAATTCGGTACTGATATCTTTATACGGAACGTGGTAAGTGCAGATTTTTATTTATACGAAGGACTGGAAAAGTTCAACAATTTAAAAGAATCCCATAGAGACGAATATCATTTATTCTGTTTGCAATCGGAAGGTACAACAACCATTGAAATTGACTTTAAGCAATACGTGATAGCTCCTTCATCAGTGGTTTTCATTCGGCAAAATCAGGTGCATAGAATTTTGGAGTTTAAGAACGCTACGGTAAGCATGTGGGCAATCAGCGATGAAAATCTCAATCCTGAGTATTTGAAATTGCTGGAAGACATTCCTCCTGGAAAACCGCTGACCTTACAGCAGGAAACCTTTTCGATAATTTCGGAGGCAGTGTCACTATGCTTAAAATTAGCTGACAGAAAAAACGAAAAGCTATACCATTCCTTGTTCGCCGACAGTTGCTCTACTTTAACCGGATTAATAATTTCGCAGTATTTGGCGCTATCGAAACCGCTAGACAAACTTTCCCGGTTTGAAATTATAACCAAAGCATTTAAAGAGTTGTTGGAGCGAAACTTTCTTACGACCAAACGTCCGGCAGACTACGCGAAACAACTAAATATCTCTTCGGCTTACTTGAACGAATGTGTAAAAAATACTACAGGACATTCTGTTTCACACCAGATACAACAGCGGGTAATTTTAGAGGCAAAACGTCTGCTATATTATTCTGATAAATCGGTAAAAGAAATCGCGACTGATTTAGGTTATGACGATTACCCTTATTTTTCGCGACTTTTCACCAAAGTGGCCGGCATGTCCGCTTTGGCATTCAGAAACAAAAACCACAATTAGTCCAATACTTACCTTTTTCTTGCATTGACTGAAATTGTCATTCTTTGTTCCTTTGCTCTACACTTTAATGTGATAAAAGATGATTTCAAGCATACCAAAATGGCTAATAGGTTTATTTGGAAACAGATTAAGCCCCAATGTAAAAGTGACGGCGACAACTTTCTTAAGCCCGGAAATAAAGAAGATCTCCTTCAAAAGCGATATATCAGATTGGGATTTCTCCATCGGATACGCTTCTGTAATGCGTGTAAGTGAAACAGACTTCAGGAATTATACGGTTTCATATCATAACAAAGAAGACGGAATCTTTGATATGATTGTTCATATTCACGGCAGCGGAGTTGGAAGCCTTTTTATAGATAGCCTTAAGATAGGCGATGAACTATTTATCAGTCCGCCAAGAGGGAAAAAAATATATGACCCCAATCTAAAACATCAATTCTTCTTTGGTGATGAGACTGCTCTAGGAGTTGCATGTGCCTTTTTGCCACTGCTAAAAGCGAATGGGCATCAATTTCAATTTTATTTTGAGCTGGACGAAGCAAATAATAGTATTCCTGAACTTTTAGGATTAGAAAATTATATCGTTTTCCCTAAAAACAATTCGTTCAGAAATGACAAATTGATAGGCAATTTACCTTTATTCCAAATGCAGGAATGGGATATAGCAAATTTTATACTAGTTGGCAATGTAAAATCCGTGCAGACATTCAGAAAAGTATTGAAAAATAAAACACAAGGAACTATTTACTCGCAAGGCTATTGGCTTGAAGGCAAAAAAGGACTATAAAACAAAATTAATTCGCATCATCACGGACATGTACATCATCACGGGCACGATCATTCGCACGATCACAACAGCAAAGCGATCATGTTACATTTGCTGGAGGATATTTTAGCCTGGATAGCCGTATTGATTGGAGCTATTGTAATTTACTATACAGGTTGGTTTTGGATAGATGGCGTATTAGCCTTGGCTATTGCTGCTTTTATCGGATATAATGCGGCACGAAATCTAATTGGGACGATGAGAATATTATTACAGTCTGTACCTGAAAATGTAAGCATTGAAAAGCTTTTATCCGAACTTCATCAAATCAAAGGCGTTCAAGATATACACGATCTACATGTTTGGAGCGTAGACGGCAGTTATAACATTGGTTCACTACACGCGGTAGTTAGTCCGGCATATAAAAACAACGAAAGTGATATGCTTTCTGCTATTGTGAGCTTAATGGATAAACATAAAATCCAGCACCCCACAGTACAGATTGAGACTGACGCTTTGAATTGTAAATTGGTTGCTTGCTAAGGGTATCAACATCCTATTTATTTTGCCTTTTTACATCCTATTTTGTAAATTCAAAACAAGTAGAGCCCTATCATGAAGCGAGTGGTGAAAATATTTCAGATCTGTCTTTTTATATTACTTTACTGCTACGCTATAATTAGCGATCCGTATAATCCCGATATTCATTCTGAATCATTCCTGCAGGGCTATTTTATATTTTGCAGAAATGGATTGCCTCCCTGGATAAAAGAAGTAACGGCTGCTCAGAGGTGGCAGCCGTCAACACTAACTAAACATATGCCAGCGCAGGTGCGGGGTTACCAACGCCGATGAAAGCTATTTGGCAAATATTTCAGCCAGTTTTTTGTCTAACTCCTCACCTCGTAAGTATTTAGCAATGATTTTACCATTTGGGTCTACCAAGAAATTCATGGGGATAGCCTTGACATCATACATGACTCCAGCTTCATTTTCCCAACCTTTGAGATCTCCGACCTGCTTCCAAGAGAGGCCATCATCTTGGATCGCTTTTAACCATTTTGCCTTATCAGCCGCTTTATCCATGGATACGCCTAGAATTTCAAATCCTTGTTTTTGGTATTTAGCATAGGATTTAACCAAATTTGGGTTTTCACGTCGACATGGTGCACACCAGGATGCCCAAAAATCAATCAGCACGTACTTGCCGCGGTAATCGGATAATTTTATAGGTTTACCATCAACATCGGGCTGTGTGAAATCTTGGGCTTCTACACCCTCACTTGTTTTTTTGACCAAGACTATTCGTTTGGCCAAGTCCTTTCCTAGGATCGAATTCTGCAGACTAGGATCTAGCGTAGCAAATATCTTTTCGGCTTTGAGCGCATCAAACTCAGGGGGCAAAGTAGAATTAAAAGCCATTAAAGCCATATAGCTTTTAGGATTTTTAGCCACATAGTCCAATTTTGCATCGATGGTCTGTTGCTGTATCGCATTCGCGCGATCCTCCAATGTCTTGATATATTTAGGATCTTGCTGATCTGCGAGCGACTTAGCTTTATATTCGTTATTTAAAACCTCATATTGATCGTATATCGGTTTCAACATCGTATTTACCCGTTCATTTTCTGTATTTAAAGGGGATCCAGAGATTTTTGCATGTTTAATTGAATCTGTCGCTACAAATTTGATCGTCGCCGATTCAATAAAAAAAGGAAGAATGTCTTGTTTCGGTGGTTTAGCAGGGTCAAAAGGAGCATTATCGTGAATAATACGTAAATGCGCTTCCATCGGGGAAGGGATGCTTCCCTTAAATTCAAATTTTCCGTTTTTTATTTCAACGGAGTCAATGCGTTCTTTTCCGTCATAATTAAGACGTAGATATGCTTTCGCAGGTTTGTCTAACTTGCCCACTGCTCCTTGCAGTGTATAATTTTGTTGTGCATATCCTAATGCTGGCAATACGCAAGCTAATGCTAGCGCCCATTTCATATTTTTCATAATTATTTAGCTTTTCTCGTTCAAAAATCTATTTCACTAATTTCGTCAGACTGTTTTTAGCAGGCTGTCCGACCGTTCCTGTCTGTAATAATTGTTTGTAAAGTTTTTCATCCCGTAGTACAGACAATGCTTCTTTAAAACTTTGGTTGGATTCGTTCCGGACCCGGGCCATGTAATCACCGCCAGTATATAATAATGAACCTACTTGTGCTTTAAATTCAACATCAATAGTAGCATGCGCGTCAAGCTGTTGTGGAGGTGGAATTGCTACAGCAATTTTGTTTGCGGCAGTGATCAGTTGCTGGTGTACTTCTTTTGGAACTTTAAACCTTATGTTGAATGCTTCGAAGTCTGGATACGCTTTGAGCAGAGCCTCACGATTTTGTTGGACAAACTCAAATCCACCTTTGGCAACAAGCCCACTGTTCATCAGTTGTGTCATCCACGTACTATATTCATTGGTATCTATGGGAACAAAACGATCTGGCATAATTCCACCACCACCAAAAACAATCCTTTTATTTCCAAGTGTCGTGTATTTTAAAGAGTCCGGAAATGAAATATGTCCTTCTTCCAATAATTCTTTTGATTCCATTCGACGGTTAAAATCCTGGAAATAATCATCCTTCCCTTTATTGTAGGGCTTTTGAATAGAACGTCCTGATGGGGTATAGTAACGCGCACCTGTAAGCTGCATTTCTGAGCCATCCGATAGGGCTACCGGTTTTTGCATCAGTCCTTTTCCGAAACTGCGGCGGCCGATGATCACAGCACGATCCCAATCTTGAAGCGCGCCAGTGACAATTTCACTGGATGAAGCAGTAGCTTCGTCAATAAGGACCGCAAGATGTCCTTCGTAGAACTGGCCAAATCCGCCCGTAAAGTAATAGTCTTTTCCTCCTTCGTTGGGCACTGAGTAAAAGACAATTTTCTCCTTAGGCAAAAACTCATCGGCAACACCAATCGCAGATTCGACATAGCCTCCACCATTGCTCTGCAAATCAAGGATCAGCTTTTTCATTCCTTGTTCTTTCAGATTTTTTAGAGCAGCATCAATCTCCTGACGTGTAGTTCTATTAAAAACTGAAAGCGCAATGTAACCGATCTCCTGATCGACCATATAACTTTCTCGAACCGATCTCTCCAATATATTTTCGCGAACAATACTGATATTTTTGCTTTCCTTACTGCCAGGTGACGCTATCGTAAGGACCACCGGCACATCTTTTTCACCACGCAATTTTTCCATAATCTCCTTATTGCCCCATTTTTGCTCAAGAATGCTTTCTCCGTCTATCCCTTGGATCTGATCACCGACACGTATTCCTGCACGCATGGCAGGTCCATCAGGATTGACTTTGGTGACAAAAGTCTGCTCTTTTGTTTTTAGAAACTGAATGCCTATCCCAGCAAAGCTTCCACTCATGGCGACACGCATCTGTTCAGCCTCTTCACGACTTGTATAGCGGGAATGTGGATCTAAATCCGATATCATCGCTTTGATAGCCGCATCCACCAGATGTTCTTCGTTGACCTGATCGACATAATTCTGCTGAATAAGCTTCAGTGCTTCCTCAAATTTATACTTTGGATTCATTTGAGCCTGTAAGGACAATCCCAGACCAAACATGCCGACGAGTAAGGTCGTTGCTTTCCTATTCATATTATCTAATATTTTAATAGTCTATTTTTCGTTTTTAAGTATTTCGATAGCCAGGGAAAGTTCGTCCATCAATTTGCTGGGGCTTCCTGAGTAACCTCCCGAGCAATAACGCACCCGACCATTTTTCACAATGATTTTTCGCGGAATAGATGAATCGCCGAATAGAGGTACCAATTGTTTGAACACCAAATCCTGCTCATTCGTCTTTGGATTGACGGAATCATGCAACAAATTGAATCGAAAACCTTCTCCACGAACATAGTTCACTGATTTATCTTTATAATTTCCGGTCTGCATGGTACCCAACATATAGATGGCAACATGTTTATCCTGCGCATACTTGTCGACCAAGAGCTGCATCCCAGGAAAAGCCATAATACATGGGCGGCACCAGGTAGCCCAAAAATCCACAACAACAATTTTATCTTTCCAATCTTCTGGTGTAATAAACAGTCCTTCGGCAGTTTCCAAACGAAAATCTGGCATAGGATGATTGACCCAATTGTGATCAACATAGGCCTGTATTGCAGCTTTTTCCTTGTTGGATTTTAATCCCGCCAAGTAAGTTTGATAAGCAGCCTCATCACCATCATGTCCTTTTAAATAAATTGCTTTGAGCTTATCAAACATACGTGGTGTCATTGCATTGTATCTTGCACTCATCTCGAGTAAGGGTAAGATTTGTTTGTCATCGCCTAAACCCTCCAGCACCTGAAGATTAATTTCATTGAGTTCGGCATTATTGTATTTACCATCTTCGGAAAGCAGCAAGAAATATTTTCTGGCTTCTTGATACTTTTTGAGATCATTTAATAAAGAAATATGGGTAAAAAGACGGTCATCCAAATTTTTAACGACATTGGAATCTGCCTGTGTCTGCCGATCAAAATCTTCCTGATAGGAGTTGTCTCCTTTACGCGCGATCAATTTGGGCAGAATTGCTTCTGATACTTGATAAAGGCTATCTTTACCAACCATTTTAAACATATATGCACGCATGATATTCCAGCGCATCAATTCGTTTCCTGTACGGAAATCGATATCGTCATACAGTTTCGCAAACTTGTCAAGTTGTTTGGAGTCGAAGTAAGCCGATCCGAGTCCACGGTATACTGCATAATAGATAAACCCCTGACCGTTGGGATGCTGACGCCATTGCTGAACAGGAAAACGTTGTAAAAAATTCTCATACGAAGCAATTACCTCCGCTTTGTTTGGACTGCTTCCCATGGTATTGCTGTAAGCGATAAACCGGGCCGTCGCACCAGTTGGAAAGTCGGTGTTTACACGCTGCTCGATCAATTGGGTCAAGGCTCTATCCTGAAGCCGCACGCTCGCAAAACTATAGAGTTGGTTAAGGTTTTGATCAGAGATATCCTTTTGTTTAAGTTCATCGTTTATCAACTTCTTGGCGTATGCCGGAAACGCGCCCTCCAAAGCCAATTTTTGTAAGTTCATAAAAGGCTGAAAATACCGCAGGTAACGATTTCCTGACAAAGCAAATTCTTTTTCAGCTAATCCTTTCAGATAGGCAGCTGGCAACACAGGGGGCTGACTACTATAATATGAAAAGATTCCACCACCAGCTATTGTAGGTACCTGAAAAGCAGCTTCTCCCAAATAAGCACCCGCTACTGGTTTTCCATTTGCATCAGTTACCGCAACAGCATATCCCCGATTTTGATTGTTATCCATTGCATCCGGGTGATCAAATTCTCCCTGAAAAAATTTTACAGCAATAAAAGCTGTTGACGGTTTAACGGGTGCCATTACTGTCCATATTCCTACCGTATTTTTCTCCATGGGAAGGTTCAGCTGCTTCCATTCAAAATCTTCGAATAAATAGAATGTCGCATGTATTGCATCGCTAAATTCGAGATCTCTGCCTTTGGCATCATACATGATCTGCAACTGCTCTGTTAATTTGGGCTTTAGCGGCTTAAAAATGCTGCTGTCAAATCGAGGCTGTGCATATAACACAGCCTGGAAAAACAACAGAACTAAAAAGATCATCTGTTTTTTCATCTTATATAAATTATCTAGGGTTTTGGCCAATTTCAGGGTTATAGGATAACACTCTTTCATTAACAGGATATATCAAACGTGGACTGCTAGCCGTCAGTGTGGAGGTTTGTCCGCTGTACGTGTGGGTTATGGGCTTAAAATAATTCCCGTCCAATGTAAGTCTACGCATATCGTACCAGCGCAAATCTGTACCAACAAATTCGCGTCGACGTTCATCAATAACAGACTGCAATAGGTCTTTACTGATGCCCGAGGCCGTAAGTGCTACATATTTTTCTGCTGTGAAACGTTTCTTCCGCAAAAGGTTCAGCAATTCAACAACTTTAGCTACATTATTTTGACGAGCATATACCTCAGCACGGTTAAGCAAGATCTCCGGGCTACTCAGCCCTACGTAAGAATTATTGGCATAACCGCTATTAAAACCCGGTTTCATATACTTGTACCCCTTATAGGTTGCCGGATCGTTTCCGATAAAAAGTTTCAATCGTAAATCACCATCATTATATAAGGAGACAAGTTCGGGATTCAATGGACCTAGCATAAAGCCTGCACTTATTTTAGAAAGCAGAACTTCCTTATCGTCTATCATACGTGGGAAAGACACATTTTTGGTATAGTCTTCCAAATTAAGGATTGTCGGCTCCAAAGCCAGTGCAAGATCTGCATATTTAGCAGATTCTTCAAAATTTCGCATCGTCAGATACACCCTAGAAAGCAGTGCGTAGGCCGCAATTTTGGATGGATGATAATTAAAAGTTGGATAATTCGGTAAGTTGTCAATCGCAGTTTTTAGGTCTAAGATAATCTGTTCATATACGCGTGAAAGCGGTGCACGATTTAAACTTTGAAATAGATCCGGAGTTAGCAGCATCGGGATTCCCTGTTGATTAGCAATATTTATCGGATCGTAGATTGGCGCATATTGATTGGCAAGCGAAAAATAGGCAAATGCCCGATGTACACGTGCTTCAGCGGCGACAGCAAGTTTTTGAGATTGCGTTCCTTTTTCGCTTCCCATTACACCTTCGAGTATTTCGTTGGTAATATAGATCTGCTTATACATATTGTTCCAACCACTATCCTCCTGCTCGCCTGTAAAAAAATTAGCGGACCATAGATATGCCAATTGAGTATTCCCCCCCCAAATGCTTGCTGCTGAAGCTGGAACTTCACTTGCTATGTTATCACTAGTCACTAGTGGAAATAGGTAGGATGTTTCAAAATTCCCCTTATTATTGAGAAGGTAAAGGTAATCGTCTGTCGTTTTCAGGGTACGTTTATCGTTTTGTTCCACTTCAACATATTTTCTACAGGAAGCGCTGCATAGGATAGTGGAAGCTAAGAGGCTATATAATAGAATTTTTTGCTTTTTCATTATTCTGATTATTAAAAGGAAACATTTAGGCTTAAATAATAGGTCGGTGACGGCGGCAAATTCGAATAACTATTCAACGTACGATAATTCGGATCAATTCCGTCTTTGTTTTTGCGCCATATTAAGCCTAAATTTCTTACGCTGGCGTTTAGATTCACCGCTTTAAATGGAGTATGCTCCAAAGTTTTAAAAGGGAAATTATATCCCAAATCAATTTGTTGCAATCTGATATTGCTTCCGCTGAGCACCAAAACATCTGAGTTCTCATACCTGGAAATACTGTTGTATTGATAATTTGCAGTGCTTAATGCGGGAACATTGGTGAAAGCCTCGTCACCAGGTTGTCGCCAGCGTTTTGCAATGTCCGATTGTAAACCAATAGATCCTGAATAAGGGGCATAAGTTGGATAATTACGCACAGCGATTCTTCTCAGTACATGTCCCATTTCATAGGTTACTCGTACACCTAAAGTAAAATCTTTATATGAAAACGTATTAAACAAACCGCCTACATACGGTGGGGTTCTACGTCCAACTTTGACAAGATCTTCCGGCAAAAGTGAGGTTGCTGGCGCATCCGCATTCACGATATCACCATTTTTATTGTAAACCTGCGAGCGCCCTTGGTTATCCAGCCCCGCCCAACGGTAGGCATACATATAGTCTGTTGAATTGTCGACGATAGGAACGCTACCGTTTATATAGTCGAGCACCCGAGTAGGATTCTTGAAGCGGGAATCAGTGACTTTATTGGTGTTATAACCAATATTGAAGAGCGTGTTCCATTTGAAAATAGATTTTAGCCAATTTGCGCGAATTCCGATATCCATTCCGTGTGCGTCCATCGTTGCACTATTAAATTGAACACTTGTCCAACCGTAGGTACCGTTGTATGGAAAGCTATAGATGATATCAGAAGATTTTTTAGTATAATAATCTACATTAAGCTGTAACCTATTGTTCCAAATACCATAATCTAAGCCTACGTTAAATGTCTTCACTTTCTCCCAGCTGATCTGTCTATTAGCTGCAGAGGCGATTTGTGCTGTGATTTCGTTACTAATGTTGTCGGTACTGGTGTTGATAACGACAAGTCTGCTTACACCTACGGGCATTGTGCCGTTGACACCGTAAGTTAGACGTAGCCCTAGTGCGTCAGCCCAACTGGCATTCTTAAGGAATTCCTCCTTCTTAACATCCCATTTTCCACCTACTGACCAAAGTGGTTTACCGCGCTCGCCACGAGACGCACCTACTAATGTAAAATCGTCAAAGCGAATACTTCCCGAAAGTACATATTTCCCTCCAAAAGCAGAAAAGGCCCCATTACTGTAATAAGAGAGTGCCCGGTTTCTATTTTTTGCAATAGATCCGTTTGAACTAAAATAATTATCCCATCCGTAGATAGTCTGGTAGCTTCCTTTTGGGTTGATTACGGCATATGAATAGGTATCTTCGTTAAAACCCAGATAAGCATCTGAAGATGAGCGATAATTATTCTGTTTCCATTCGGCTCCGGCAAGAAAGTTCAGATCATGCTGGGAAGATGAACCAAATGCTTTATTGATATTCAGCTGCGTACGGAATATATACTGGGAACCATTATAATTACGAACACCGAGTTTCCCGCCCATTGGATAACCATAGACAAAATTTCCATTTTTGTTAAAGGTCGTTCCAATATTGATCTGATTTCGCTGTGCATAACTGTCTACACCGTCAATATTTTCTCCATTTTCCAGCTGTCTCTGCCATTGCCCCATAACTGAAAAGTCAGCCCAGCTTGTTAATTTTGTATTGATATCCAAGTGCATGCGAAGAGCGTGGGACTGATCGTTATAATTTGCAGTTGATAGCTCGTCTATCGGGTTGTAGCGCCAATCTAAATAGCCTTTTCGTTCGAAATCTTGTGAAATTTCTGGTCTGAACTGAATATAGCGACGGATATTATTGCCACTTGCATCTTTGAGCAATTCATAAGGAAGTAGTCCACCCATGCTCACGTCAGAAGATAACGCATTTACGGACGCAGAATTGCTAATCGAATTCCCATAATTATAATTGATTCCAGTTGCCAGTCTCACCCGGTCGTTAAAAAGCATATTGGTTAAGTTAAAAATCGTATTAAAACTTTCCGCTTTGTTCGACCGGAATACCGGTACGTCTTTACTATAGTTAGTGGATACGAAATACGTACTTTTATTAGCTCCGCCTGAAATAGATAGATTATATTGTTGTGAAGTAGCTTTCTGCAATAAATAATCTTTTATCTGCTGTCTGTTATCTGTCCCGGCCAACTGTGCTAATGCGGCATCCCGTTCTTGCTCGGTTGCAGTACCTCGTTTTACCCGAAACATCCATTCCATGGATTCAGAAAGTGGTCTTGCCGTATTAAACAGATCCCAGCTGTTTTTCTCAGTATTGTCAGCAATGAAACCTTTATCGATCAATTGTTTTTCGAGATCAATATATTGTGCCGAAGACATTCGGTCCATTTTATTAAGATCAGCTGGGGAGGCAATACTTAGTGAAGTACCAAAATTGATTGACGGTGGAGTATTTCTTCCTTTTTTGGTTTCAATGACAATGACACCATTCGCTGCTTTTGCACCCCAGATCGAGGAGGCAGCAGCATCTTTCAATACCGTAATGCTTTCAATGTCGTTGGGATTTATACGACTTAAAATCGCACCACCAGAGCTCTGCGTATTTCCTTTGTTTGTCAATGAGAATCGCGTATCGACTGTTTCCGCCATCGGAAATCCATCAATAACAATCAAGGGCTCTTTTGGTGTCCCACCCGTCCCATAACTGCTTATTCCCCGGATCTGTATATTGTTTGTCCTTGGATCCACATACATTCCGGGAACGAGTCCTTGTATACGTTCCATAACGTTAATGGCCGGAGTTTCCTGCATCTGCTTAGCTGTAATTGACCCAAATGAGCCCGTCGCTCTTTCCTTAGGAATTTTTGTATATCCCATCGATACAACTTCCACGTCATCCAATACATTGACGACCTGTTCCATCGTCACATTAATTTGATTGCTAACGCCAATTACACGGCGTTGAGGCTCCATACCCATGTAAGAAAAAATAATGGCATCAGCAGGTTCTGTAAGACGTAGTGTATAACTTCCATCGCTACTTGATGTCACCCCCGAACGCACGGCATGTCCATCAGATATGACCGTAGCCCCAACCAAGGGTGTACCTTTACTATCTTTCACAAATCCAGAGATAGTTTTCCAATACAGGTCATTACCATCTTTACTTACCTTATCTCTATTGTCACGAATAATGGTAAAATAATTATTTTGAACGTAGAGAAAGAGATAATTGTTTGGATAGAGAAGTTCTTTCAATACAGTCTCCACCGGAATTCTCTTATTTTTCGGGATCAGATCACTGTTGACAAAAGAATCCCGGATTAGTCCCTCTTCATAAGAAAATTTGGTTCCGTAAATGCGAGTTACCTCGCTAAGAGCCTGCCCGAGACTAGCTCTTTTTTGTGCAAAGCTACCTGTGGTACTCATCAGGCAGACAATAGGCACAAGAAGTTTAGTTTTCATAAATTTTGATTGATTAATAGTTGTTTTTAGTTAGGTTTTATTACAATCTGTTTGTTTTTCACTTCAATGTTTACATTCATCGTATGTTTGATAACAAAGAGAATGTCATCAATCTTTTTTACGGGTATGACACCAGTAAACCGCTTATTGAGCAATGCTGGATCTTCAACTACGACTTGGTAGCCATAGTTATCTTCCAACACGCTTACTATATTGGCTAAGTTGCTGTGTTCAATGCTCAATTCGCCCCGAGTCCAGGATAGCACTTTGTTGGCATCATTATAAACAATCTCATTAGTTTTTAAATTTTCGTCGTAGATGAACATCTCCCCTGGTGCCAGTACACGATCCTCTCCATTTTGCCCCTGAACGCGTACGCTCCCTTCAAACAAGGCCACTTCGATGCGTCCACGGCGCTCCTTCACATTGAACTTTGTCCCCAACACCGTCAATGAAAGTTTACCCACATGCACCACAAAGAGATCGTTTTCGCGCAGGCGATTTTTAATTGCAGTATGTTTTACCTCAAACATACCTTCCCCTTCAAACCAGACTTCCCGCGGTTTATCGGTCTTCCAACTGCGTACATAGGAAATACGGGAATTACTATTTAAATTAATAATAGAAGAATCTGGCAACGCTAATTCACGTTGTTCACCAAATGCGGTATTAGACGCTTTTGTACCAAATTGGCTAATTTCATAACTCAATATTCCAAAAAGCAGCAGTGCCGCAGCTGAAGCTGCCCATCGAAGCATTGTTCTAATAATCGATTTTTGCCCCTGTTTCCTTTCATAAACTGGAATCTGGTTTTGAATGTTCGTCCAACGCTGATGACTATTTAAGCTGCTTTGAACAGGTTTCTGTGCTTTAATTAACAGTATCCACGTTCTTGCAACCTCCATTTCGGCAGCCAAATTTGGGTAATGATTGCCCAGTTCCTGCCAAAAATCCTGTTGTGCAGCTTCATTCTGAAACATAGCCTGCGCAAAGTCTTCATCCGAAAAAAAGTCCGTCGCCGTATAATCTTTATATTTTGCTAACCTAGAATTCATACTGTTTTATATAGGTTACACCCTTCACAAAAATTTTACCCCAATAAATTTTATTTTTTTTAAAATAGCAATGCCAGTCAAATCAACCCAAAAGGTGCAAACGCCATTCAGGATAATTTAATACTGGTTATTTTATATATTGTGGAAAAACTTACAGTAAGATGTAAGATTTATTGATATCGTAGCTGGTTGAGCAAATAGAGCAGTACCAAAAGACTAAACCCGCTAAAGTGTTTTTTCAAACTGTCCAGCGCGCGGTAATATAGTTTATAGGTGTCTTTGGTCGAAAGCCCCATTATTTCGGCTATATCTGTATAGGGCAATTCTTCAAAAAAACGTAGATGAATAATTTCGCGCTGACGAGCGGTCATCTGTTGCAGTGCTTGATCGAGTCTATCCCGAATCTTCATAGCACGTTCCTGACGGATTATAGTAAGATCATGTGGAAGCTCAATGGTAAATGGCAAATAATCAACGGAAGAATTGGTCACTTCTGTCCGCCGAAGTGATTGCTCGATTTTCTTTACCAACGTACGACGGAAAGCCTTATATAGGTAGTTTTTGACCGCAACATCGGTACTTAAGTTCTCTCTGTTGCACCATAATTTAACAAATAACTCTTGAATACTATCCTCGATAATCACCTCATCTTGTGTAAACTTAAACCCATAATTGAACAACAGTTGGTTGTATCGTTCAAAAAGTATTTTGAACGATGGTTCATGCCCAACTTGAAACATTTGCCAAATCTGTTGATCGGAGTTCATCGATTAATGCGCGACTTTTTGCTTTTCAGTTTAAGTAGATAAAATTTACATTCAAATCTACCATTTTTTTTCTATGAACAGAAGATCGAATAATTCTACTGCCGAAAAGCGAATATTCCTGGCCCCAATGCGATTCTAAGCATGAAAATAAAGCCTTTTCTAGCTGCTTTAAAGTAATAATTACAGCTGCAATTCCATCCATGGCAAGGCGTAAAAGAAAAAAATCAACTAAAAATCAGCCTGGAATTTGATACGCTAGAAAGATATAGCTTTCCTTATTCAGGAAGTTGTGGCATAGCAATCCGACGTTGTGTCGGTGTACTTATAGCCTGTAAAAAAGCTATGACCGCATCGACTTCCTGTCTCGATAAATTCAATCTTTTTAACAGTGGTGAATGTATAGGTCTTGTCTTTTCATCAATTTTTACATGCTTTTGTATTGGTGCTGGATTACCAAGATTATAGAGTTCGACCACATCACGCAAGGTTGGAAAGTTGCCGTGATGCATCCAGGGACCTGTCAGACCTGTATTTCGAAGCGATGGTGTACGGAATGCGCCAATATCTTTCTGATCTCCGGTGAGCTGGTAGTGGCCAAAATCCTGCTGTTTGGTTCCGTACAGTGTCTGTCCATCATTATGAAATAGATTGTCAGAGAACAAAGGTGTATTGTGGCAATTTATACAACGTGCTTTGGTGCGAAACAAATGTAGCCCGGTGAGTTCCTCATCGTTCAATGCATCGGCCTGCCCCTGTACAAATCGATCAAATTTTGTTGGATAGCTCACAATACCACGTTCAAAGGTAGCGAGCGCCTGTTGTATTCGACGCAAGGTAATCTGTTTATCCCCAAAAGCTTGTTCGAAGTATTTCGCATAGCCGCGCACAGCTTTTACATGTGCTATTAAAGTATCCAACGGTGTATTCATTTCCAAATGGTCTTGTGTCGGTAGCAAGACCTGATCTTCCAGGCTCTTAGCACGGCCGTCCCACATTAAAGACTTGTAAAATGCGACATTGTACAACGTCATCGCATTTCTTTTTCCCTCACGCCTTCCATGTCCGTGCGCGAGGCTTTTTCCATCTCCAAATCCCAATTGCGGATCATGACAGCTTGCGCAGGAGATTTGCTTTGATGCTGAAAGTCTGGGATCAAAAAACAACAACTTTCCGAGCAGCGATTTTTCCTTGCTATATGGATTATCCACCGGATAGCTTACCTGGGGCAATACACCGATATCCATAAAACCAGGTCTCACAGCTGAGTCAATATGTGGCTGTGGCCATAGTTCCTGACGTCCACTACTGTAGCGTTCGCGCAGTTCCTGTAGATCTACCTGCTCGTCGGCACGATTTGCAAATGCCGAAATCAACAAAGGTGCAATAAAGATTGCGATAACAATCAGTGTATTCTTCTTCATCAAAGTCCACTTCCTAAAATCCATATGCTATCATTAAATTCACTTGTTTCCGGGTGGTCCCTATAGGGGCAAGATTCTCGCGATTCAGATCAGATAAACATGCCGCTTTTTGATAATTATAGTCTGCAATCAAATGAATGAAATTTCCCTTTTTTAAGCGCTGTTTGAAACCCAATTTTACTTTACCCCCATATAAATTTGCACGATTATAAAGGACATCATGATAAAAGACATATTGATGGAATACGTTTTCATTGATTAGCGGTAGCGACCAAGATGTTCCTATATTTTGGCGAAGAGAACCTGTGAGACCAAATTCTATTTCTTGATTCGCAGCGGTGATATAGGTCCACGCTCCATTGAGTTGATAGTTTAAATGCTCATAGTCCAGACTTGTGCCAGTGCCGCCATCCCTTCTGATTTCATTCAATAAACCAATTTTACCCCCGTAATAGTGTCGCCACTTTTTCGTCGCTAGCATATAAGATAAATTCAATGCTCCATTATCATTCTGATAAACATAATTCTGTGCATTTCCACTTTCTGTTACCTGGTCCTTTCCACGTGTACTGGACCAATCAATTGATGCCATATAAGTCTGATTTCCTGTTGACAGCTGCCACACCAAATTGTAATCTAGTCGATTTAAATTATACTGACTGAGTTCATTGATGCGAGACTCGTTCCGCAGCGTTTGTCGATATTTCTGTTCCTCACGTAGATAAGCTACATTGCCATAAAAATCCCCTATTGAAGAATTCAATGAGGAGTAAAATTTACCACCAAAGCGCTTCATGTCGTTCTGATAGAACATCTTCTGCTCCAGTAGCCAGTCACTCACCTTCCATCCGTATCCTCTGATAATATAGTTCATGTAGGGCGATTCCACAGCGCTTGTGGCCGAATTTCCATTTTTATAAGCGATTTCAAAGTCCTCCTGCCCATAACCATACTTCCCTTCGAGACCAATATCGACGTTTTTGACGATACGCATACTACCGCCGAGCGTACCGTTAAGTTGCGCTACGCGTATGCTACCTCTCGGATCATTATTGCTAAAATGATTTGCTACCTGGTAATCGAATCCACCAAAGACAGCATATTTTCTATCTGCAAAATAACGCTGTCCCCGTGTCTGGATACGATAGGTCGTTCGTTCATAATGATTGTAACCATAGGAGCCAAAATACCAGGGGGAAGAGGTGTTTTCTCTGGTCTGATGGGCAAACCTCGTACTATCTTCGACAGATCTCGTATAATTGAAACGCCCCCACAAGCGTACATCTTTAATAGTAACAGCTCCCTCCGAACTAAAATTCAGCATATTTACCCGCTGTGCGTCCTGGGCACGGTGATAATCGCCCGAGGTGGAATTGTATCCCATACTAATCAAACTGTAACGCTGCGGCACCTTCTTTTCCAGCCACATCGGGTTATCGATAGCAAACTGCCGTAAGCGCAATTGCATGCTATCTTGATCAATATATTGAATATAGGATATGGTATCTTGTCTTGCTATCGCTTTGGCCGGAAGCTGGGACAACACCCCAACAAATAGGCATAAGGTAACTTGAATATAATTTTTCATTTCTCTTCGCTTAATCAATAAATCCCTTTGGATTTGCCTTCATTGACACAAAATCATCACTTGAGTTATTAGAATCTTCCAATATTCTTCTTCCATTGATGATCTCTTTTGTTTTCCGAATAACTGAATTTGAGGAACGCGCACCTCCGTCTACAGCGATAGATCCAGCATCGATTTTTGCCGTAAATCGTTTCGGATATTGTGTTGAGGTTGAGGACTGAATTTCCACGCCATCCAAAATATTAGCTACTGGAATCTGAAGGTAATCTGTTCCCAAATTTTCCCTTCCATCGGCATATGGCGGCATATAGCCCTTCCAATTGATTACTGGCCCCATGTTCTGATCACGGAAAATGATCCAGCTGCGTTGACCCGCTTGGTTCATAATCATGTCAGCACCATTCCCCCGGTTGATCAGGCGTATATTGGGAACATTTGGATTATCGATGTCAGATGCCAGAGGTTTGGTACTTCCAAGATAGGGCACATAGTAAGCTTCAAAGTCTGCCTTGCTGAGATCAATCGTGAGGCTCGGATTCTTTACAGAGATTGCTACCCCGTCGGCTCCTACATAGGGCGACTGATGATTGGCTGCTGTTGAGGCAACAACAATACTCTCGCCCGGCAGAATCGGATAGTCTTTTCCTCTGCCCGGAAGCTGGATGATCAGATGAGCGTAGACATAATCACTGTTGGCATCAATATCCTGCGGCATACGATAAGACTTACTCCAATCATACTGTCCACTATTGGGTTGGTATACATAGGTCGTACTCGCATTTGTCGCACCAAAAGCTTCAGCTATATAGAGACTGTCTGCATAGCGAATCTCATCGGAATTATTATAGATTTCGATAAATTGATCCCTAAAACTAGCGCCTTGATTGGCGTCTGAACCTGCGTAATAAATCTGCTTGATAACCAAGCCTTCCTGATTACTATTACCTGTCAGGAGAGAGAGATCCCAATGTGTTGCCGCCGCCCCTTTTACGACCTCGATCTGGCGTATCACAGAACTAAAAGTAACCTCATTGTCTTCACGCTGCCCCGTTAGCTGATTAAATTCTGCCGCACTGAATTTTTTCACGACTTGAACATTATACCTATTTGGAGCCAGATCTACAAACTTAACGACACCATTTTCATCAGATTTCACCGTCATCAGCAGTTTGCCTTTCAGGGTATAGAGATTTAGCGTAATATCATTCAAAGGCAATTTGTTGGCATAGGTTTCACTTTCGTAAAACGTACTCAATGAGATATCTACGGAACCGTTATCGGCAAAGATATCTTTTTGACACCCGCTAAGAAGATAGCTAAAACCAAAGATCAGAAGTATAAGTTTAATGATGATTTTCATGGCGTTATAGTTTAAGTCTGAGTTGCGCACCATAGGTAGGTTTACCATTTGGAATGATCATGGAATTATCAGAGCGTTTATACTGTGGACGATAGTTAAATACATTATAGACATGGAAAGCCAAGCTTAGCCGTTTGCTGATTTCCTTCGATACATTTAAGTGAAAATTTGTGTAGACAGCTGGCTGGTTCTGATTGTTGATTTCTTCTATAGGCCTTAGGGTATGGGCATAATCGACGTTATCACGATCAAAATTGGCTAGGGCGTGATAAGTTCCATCCTGCGTATAATAGCCAATAGGTATACCGTCCGACGCATCGGTATTGGTTTTATTCATGAGATTAAGTTCGGTTGTGAAATTGATCAACAGTTTAGCCTTGGGAATATGTGTACTTGAAGTAATTGCAGCGTTGCTCACCGTAGTCGTCCTTCGCTGTGTTGGATATATTGCAGATTCTGCACGATTGGGATTGCCCGTGTTGTTGGTAAATGTCGCCATGTTTTGCAAGGGTCTATAGGTTGATTTGGTCAATCCCGCCCTTAGATTAAATGAGGTAGCGATCGCCGTCCATTTTGGCGTAGATAGCATGAATTCGATCCCCTGAGTTCTTTTGTCGCCAGCATTCATAAATTCAAAGCGCGATAGCCTATATTGTTTTGTCCCCTCAATAATATAAGGAACTTCCGCATTGGGATCTGGATTATCGTCGTATTTGTCCAGCAGGATTTTCTCAAAACTGTTAACGGTAACGATATCTCTATAATTCTTTTTATGATAAACGTTCACCCCCCATTTAAAATCTTTATATTCATAGGTGGCTGAAAATTCAAGCTGCTCGGACAACGAAGGCTTAAGCTTGCTATTATCCGGTGTAAATTTATCTACATACATCAGGTAAAGGCTATTTGCCTCATCGACACTTCCTCCATTAAAGGCTGTATGCTGATATAAGGGAATCTCATAAAATACCGGTCCCGGATACAATTGCGCCAATGCGGGCGCCTTACTTGCCCAGCCATACGCAATCCCCACTGTCAGCGCTGGAGAAACTGCATAGTTAATATTCGTCCGCGGTGAAAATGTAACATACTTTTCAAATTTGTCCAACCGCGTCCCAATACGGACGTTCAGGTCTCGATGCGCTATTTTCGCCGTAAATACATCCTCCGCATAAAACCCCAGCTGACGTTGTCCATGAATACGAGAGACGTCATAATAGCGTTCTTTTCGAATATCAGCATTCGTCGCGATGGTATTATTACGGGGTCTGGATGGATCGACAATCTGTCCTTTTCCAATATTTTTTGAGTAATTTAAAAATGAGCCAAAATTCACTTGATGCAGCAGTTCGCCCGTCTGAAATGTGCCCGTGAGATCCAGACGTGCTGTTAAATCGATGGGTTTCCCTTCAATATTGGTTACGGCCTGATAGATTCCGCTTGCATATTGGCCTTGATGAACTCCCGTTTCTGTGGCATCTGAGTAGATAATATAAGTACCGTTGACGTCCTGTTCTTTGTACGTATTCTGATAAGTTTCGCTATAACGGATGTTCAACCCGATATTAGAAAGAAAACCTCGATCAATCCGATAGTTGGCGCGGCTTCCGATAGCGAAATTATATGATTTGAAACGCATGACCGCAGCCGTTGGATCATCGCTATCACGCCGGACTTTATCCATGTTGCGACCATAATCTATGGATAACGTATTGGTAAAAGCTTTTTCTTTTCCTGCGAAGGTACTCCACATGATATTTCCGCCTAGACGGTCGTAGGATTTCAACTTATCTCTGTTGTCTTCAAAGGAGCGCGTGAAATTTCCACCAACAGTGAAGGCCCCAAACTTTCGGGTATCAAAACCTTTACTAATTCCGTAAACGGTTGCATTGTCGCGGAGTTGAACATTAAAATTGAGTGGTGTTTTGCCTGCAATACGGTTGATGATAATAGCACCATTTGTCATATCCCCATACTTTACAGAAGGTACACCAGCAGCAATTTCTATGCTTTCGATATTGTCTGTGGCAATCTGTCGGAGATCGGTACCGCCAAACGTATAATCACCTGTATAGTTATCTATACTGGCGTCACTCCCACTCAGTCCGGATATTTTGCCATTGACATAAGAATTTCCCATACCATAGATTCCCACATTTAAGGTTTGCATATTGGCGTTGTTAGACAATGCGATACCATCCATGATCAGTGCTACACCAAAAGAATTATTGAGTGCAAATGGATCTTTGTTGGAAAAAGAGTTTGTGCCCAATGTTGCGCTTCTTAAATTGGCTTGCTGGACCTGTTGTAAGGAGGGTGCCGCGATCTTTTGTCCAGGAATAAGGCTTAATAAATCATTAATACTTAATGCGCCCGACTGTTCGATCACTTCGCGGTTGATATAAAGTGAACTATTGCTTTCCAGCCGCCTGTTTGTTCGGGGAGTGACAGCTATTTCTTCTAGCCCTACACTCAACGTCGGTAATGTAATGTCGGCAATGGCATTATTTGTCCCATTTAAAATAGTTGTAATGGAAGTCCCTTGCCTTCCAATCATGGAAAACTGCAAGTTTGCTGACTTTAGCCGATGGGCCGGAAACTGGAATCTAAACGTCCCTTTATTATCCGTGAAATAATACTGGTTAAGTTCTTTAAGATGCACGGTTACCAATGGTATTCCTTTTCCTGCTTCATCGACAACTTTACCTGATAAAACACCCAGAGAAGCTTTACTGATCAAAATATTCTTACCCGAGATCTGTAATTTAAGATAAGTCAACTGTTCCAGTTGATTTAAAACCTGTGGAAGCGCTCCATTTACCTCGATATTGATGCGGCGATCCATATTGATCTGAGACTCGTCATAGAGAAAACTGTAACCCGATTTTTCTTCGATCTGCTTCAAAATAGACTTTAATGGTTGATTTTTACTTTCAATCTTCAGTTGTTGTGCATCGACAGCTAACACCTGGAAAGAAAGAATTACACCAAGAAGCAGGGCGCTTCTATTGATGGATTTAGAAAACATAGATATATGATGTTATTTTTTACGAACGATAAGTGTATTGGATTCGATACTGAACTGATAGCCTGTTGTCAAGGAAAGCTTTTCAAGCACCATTTCCAACGGCTCATGCCCTATGGTCCCCGAATACATCAATTCGATATCCGGTCGGTCCTGCACAATGATTCCATATTTTCGGTTCAGCTGTTTGGCTATTTCGCTGAAAGTAGCCTTCTCAAAATGCAAAACACCCGTCATATTTTCCTTCTCTTTGGCTATATCAAAGGATTCTACTGCAAAGGTTGCTTTGTCCTTATGATAAACAATAGCCTGCCCCGGACTTAGCAGTAGCCTCTTTGTTCCTTTTGATACCTCTACTTTTCCAGTGAACAATGCTATTTTTGACAGCTCATCATTTTCAAAAGCGTGTACATTAAAAGAAGTTCCCAAAACTTTGATTTCAAGATCAGGGGTTTGGATGATAAAAGGTTTATGGATGTTATGAGTGACTTCAAAATAGCCTTCACCATTGAGGCTAACGATTCGCTTATCTCCATTGAAATGCTTTGGATATCGCAGTGTAGACGTTGGGCCGAGCTTCACTTTGGTACTATCGCTTAAAAGTACATTCATATACTTACCGGTCGGTACAAGTTGGCTAACAAGTTCAGTTTGAGTGGCATTTTCCGCTATTGGCAACTGTCTTTTTAAGAATAGAAAACCCATAGATACCAACAAGAGGCTAGCTGCTGTATAGCCAATCCATCTATAGTTTCGTAAACGATGCACTGGAGTAACATTTTTATTGATAAAGGCCTGAAGTCTGACACGCTCTTCTGCTACCTGGGCCTGACTTGGAACCATCTGCATCAGTTGGACTAATCCTTTCGCATCTTCCACAAGCTGCCGATGCTGCGGATTTGCCTCAACCCATTGTTTCCAATATTCCATGTCCTCAAGCCTCGCTTGCAGACAATAATTGATAAAGGATTCATTACAGATCAGTTTTTCCAAAGTAGGTTGTTCCATTCCTCGATATTGTGTTTACACAGTAGTGCACAAAAACTCATTTTTTTACCTGTTTTTATTTGGAAAAATTTAAAATAAGCAACAAAATCACTGACAATGAACTCTTTAATTTTTTTATTGCTTCATAAACACCGTTATAAACTGTTCTCAGTGCTGCATTTTCCATTTCCGCGATTTCCTCATAACTCTTATTATAAAAAAATTTTAGCTCAATATAACGCTGCTGTTTTTTTGTCAGGTTGCCTATAGCCGCGCTTAGGGCCTGATCCCGTTCCAATGTTTCTTCAATTGCTATTTTTTGCGATTCGATCGAATCTTCTATCGGTGTGTGCAACAGTTCTTCCAGTGGTATATTTTGGTTAGTCCCTTGTTTATATATCAGACGTTTTAGCCATACAAAGAGATAATATTTTGGATCTGTAGTTAGTATGGGTAAATTTTCCCGCTTTTCCCATAGGTCACAGAATAAGATATGGATTGATTCTTTTACAACTTCACGGTCGGTATTAATTTTCAATCCGTAGCGGAACAGCGCTTTATACAACGAGTCGTATAAAGCCAAGAAACTGTCGCTATCGCCAGTTTTAATCGCGTTCCATGTTTGTAGTGCATCCAAGTGCGCAAAATAAATAATTATTTAGATTTATTCCAAATAATATTAAGCAATTAACAGCACTACACATTCTCAATGAAAATGTGTAGTGCTGTTAAACTAATATTTGAAACGTCTTGTTTTAGTGAAAAGCCCGACAGCATTTTTACTAGTGTTGAAAATTAATTAGCGTCCCATCCCATTTGAATAAGTAACAAGAAATACGAACTGTTCAGTAAGGCAATAATTGACTTCCAAAAAATTAAATTGTATTTCAGAAACAATTTATCTAAGTTTGGCCAAATGAAAAAAATGCTCCTATACTTCTTGACAATTTCCTTGCTCGTCCAAGCTAGCTGGGGGTATGTTGTCATAGGTGCATTTTATGTCAACAAAGATTACATTGCGAAGTATCTTTGTGAAAACCGCGATAAACCACAATTGCACTGTAATGGAAATTGTGTGTTAATGAAAACAATCAGGAAGGCACAGGAGAAAGAAAAGCAGAATCCAACAGCGAAGCTTAAGGCTGAAGTGTATGATTTCATTAATTCGTATTCACTATTTTCCTTCACTCCAGCTTCGGTTGAAATAAAATCGATTCAACTGGGACAGGTTTTTACAAAATATCACAGTATAGACTCAAATCGTTTATTTCGCCCCCCTATTGCTGCCTAATTACTTTTCCTACAATGGCGCTATCGGCCATTGCATTATTCTTAGAAAAAAATCATCAAAGGCAACATAAATTCATGAAATACTCATTTTCCGTATTGCTTGCATTGTCAGGCAGTATCGTATATGCACAACATTCTTCACCCGATACATCAGCTAGGCTACGCGATAGCATCAGACTTAACGAAGCTCTTGTCACTTCCAAATATTACAGAAAATACAAATTGGATGCTACATCCAACACTTTAAAGCTACAGATTCCCCTACTCCAGCTTCCACAAAATATTCAAGAAATAGACCATAGTATCATCACCGACCAGCAGGCAATTAATATCAATGAAGCCGTGAGCAGGAATGTCAGCGGTGTCATGCGCAACAACACCGCCGATTTTTATGGTCCCTTTCTATTTATGCGCGGGGCTGGGATCAATACCTTACGCAACGGTGTTGACATGTCCATGATCTATTATGGGCCTATGCCTGAAGATGCCAATATGATCGATCGATTGGAATTTATCAAGGGCCCTTCGGGCTTTATGAATGCAATCGGTGATCCTGCCGGATCTTTTAACCTTGTCACCAAGAAACCAACAGGTATCACATCCAACCAAGTTTTCTTTCAGACAGGAAGCTGGGATCTCTACCGTCTGGGCACTGACCTGGACGGCAGTTTTGATAAGGATAAAAAATGGCGCTATAGATTAAATGCGTTAGGTCAAAAATCGCGTTCTTTTCAACGCTTTGCATTTAATGACAAGGTCGTGGTCAATCCGAGCCTGACATACAGCATAGACTCCACATCCGCCCTAACGGCGGAGTATAGTTTTCAAAAACAATCTTTCCTTCAATATCTACTCACGGTATTCTCTCCCTATGGATTCGCATCGCTCCCACGTGATTTCAGTATTGCTGACCCAACGAAGGATCCTGTACAGGCCGCCGAACACAGCGCATTTTTAACGTATACAAAAAAACTAAGCAGCAACTGGAACCTGACAGCAAAAACTGCTTACGCCAATAGCCATATGGATGGCAACTATTTTTTTGTATCTGCCTATGATAAAAACCGGCCATCCGAAATCAAAAGACGTGTTACTTACGAAAGATTTACGACCGATGTTGCCTCCATTCAGGTCTTTGTGAACGGTCTGTTCAAAACTGGTGAGCTCGATCATCACATTTTGGCCAGCTTGGACGGAAATCGAAAGTCGTTACTTGGCTACTCAGGATATAATGACAAAAGTGCCAACCAAACGCTATACCCGCTAGATGTTAATAACCCCGTGTATGGTACACCATTCGATGACAACAAAAAGTCAGGTTCACTCGAAAGCATTGCAACAAATAAACAGCAGATAAAATATTTAGCTTTCTACCTACAGGATGAACTTGGTTTCTTACAGAATCAACTACATCTAACCTTGGCGGCGCGCTTAACACGATCGAAAAGCGATATTGATATCCCTGCAAAATCCAGTGTTTCGGATCTCGTCCTCACACCTCGTCTCGGTGTAAACTATGCACTCAGCACAAACGCCTCGATTTATGCATTATATGACCATACCTTTACGCCACAAAGTGGCTTAAGTGCGGAAGGGAGAACATTCGATCCGCTACGCGGGAAAAATTATGAAATTGGTATAAAAAAAGACTGGTGGAATGGCAAATGGAACAGTACCCTCTCCCTTTACCATATTACCCGCGACAATATTTTAGTGACTGACCCTTCGACAAACCTACAATCACAAATAGGGCAGACCAAGTCCAAGGGCTTTGAGTTTGACCTCAAAGGTGAAATTGTAAAGGGATTGAATGCTGTCATTAATTATGCATATACGGATAGTTATATTTCCGCCGATGCCAATCCAGCACTGGTAGGTAAGGCTACCCCCTATCGCGTAAGGCATATACAAAACACTTGGCTAAATTATCGGCTTCCTTTTGAGAAACTGACGGGACTGAGTATTTCCACAGGCTACCAATATCAAGCTGGTAGAGTTGGCCGATATCCGCAGGATGAAATTCCATCCATTGCAGCGCTCTTTCGCCTGGATGCTGGTCTAGGTTGGACAAATGGCAAAATAACAATCAATAGTCTTATCAATAACCTGACGAACCGATTCAATTATGGGAGTGCCTGGACAAGGCCAATAGGTCTCTACGCCTATGTGCCCTATGCCCCGCGTGAGTTCCGGTTGAATGTATCTTATAATTTCTAGCCATGAAGAGGATAACCAAGTGGGCATTCCGCTGGCATGGATGGCTGGGACTAAGTTCGGGGCTATGCTTTCTAATTTTGGGGATTACAGGGTCATTGCTGCTATTCCGACACGATCTTGACAGAGCATTCAACCCAGACATCTATCATAGGCCCGACAGCGGGCTTATGATCTCTGCTGACAGCGCCTATAGGGTTGTCGCAGAAGTTTTTCCGGATTTGGAAAAAATTGTCCTACACGACTTTCCGCTATCATCGGAAGAACCCTACGAATTTATGCTTTATCGAAAGACCAAAAGCCCTTACGATAATCATTTGAGTTTTGCTTTTGTAGACTCACATCGGGGTATAATTCTGCGCCAAGGCAACTACGCGGACCTTAGTGGTTCATTTTTTAGATGGATATATGCCATGCATTACAGCTTTTTACTCGGTCGCATCGGACAAGGTATCTGCGCCATTGTCGGCATACTTCTCTTAATGACGATTATTTCGGGCCTGGTTGTCTATAGGAAATACATCAAGAAAGTTATTTTATTTCAGGTACCGCTATACAAGGGAGGGCGGCGACTATACTCCTCCTTGCATCGGGTGGTAGGAGTTTGGTCAGCCTTGATCAATATCGTCCTGCTGGTCACAGGTGTATGGATGAATATTCCCGTTTTTCAGAACCTTTTTTCTGACCACAAAACCATCGCGCAGCAACAGGGTTCCTTCGCGGAAAAACCAAATTTAGATAAACTACTGGACTACTGCGAAGTAGCTACTCCGGGATTTGAACCCATTGCGATAAATATTCCAAAAGATAACAAATCCCCTATTTTGGTCCGCGGTCACCTGCCAGGTACCACATTCTTTTTGTTTGGTGGAAAGGCGAGCAATTTTGCTTTCGATCCTGTTCATGCAACCTTTATGGGGCAACTGGATATTGAAAAAGCAGATTTTTCGAAAAGAATTTCATGGGCAATTTATCAATTGCATATTGGCGGATTTGGTGGTTACCTCGTAAAGTTTATCTATGCTTTAATCGGGTTGACACCAGCATTACTTGCTATGACAGGTACCTATCTATGGTATAAACGAAATTGGTAAATTAAGCTTTATTAATAATAATCAATTCATCATTTTTTGAAAAACGAGTTTTTTTCCTCGCGGCCAACTATAGCGACCATCATTAAACCATTTTTTATATTCGATAAAAACTAGCCTGACTTTTTCGGGCCAGTTAAGGATCTCAATTTTTGCTTCCTTATCATACAACGCGGGAGCGGGAGAATAATAATGTATAAAACTTAGATTTAGAAGAAAACCTGATAGCGTAAAAGGTGCTATTGAGCTCCTAGGCAATTGGGTGAATAGATATCTCTTGTGCTAATCATCCACTTGCTTTTCCCCAATCACAACATCGCCACGAATAGATCTTAAATAACCTTCAAAGGCGATATTCAATCCTTCAATAATCAGCTTATCATGTGCACCGACATCGCCAATTAACTTTTTGTCATCATAAGCATCACCAACAATTGCCAAAACGCAGCTCGTGCTTTGTTGTGGAAAAAGGCCAACACCTATTATTTCCTCACCAAATTTTACAAACCATGTTTCTTCATTATGGTCGTCGGTAGTATTGGGTATATGTATCGCCTGCTGCAGGTCTTCACACTTAATGAGATCAAAATTCATTTGCTTTGTTTATGTTATATATAAGACAGCGTTGAACAGAATATTGTTTTTTAGGAACCGATGACTTCCAAAAATGGGAAATAAAAATGTTGAAATTTCGATATTAAGTTTAACAGTCAAAATGGAAATTTGCGCTGTAAAATTTAAACGTGCATCTACTTTATTTGGAGTAACGGTGAATAGAACATTTACAAAAAAGGCACCGTCCGACTTTCAACGCATTTGGCAGCATATAGATATAAAGCTGCACTCCAGGTCTGCCAATCCTGTCCACTAGGTATTGCATCTTGACTTTTGATCCATTCGTTGAAACCGTATTCTAATCTAAAATCTACAGCCTTCTTAACAAGCACTGTGAGTGAGAGTAATTTTACCTCTGCTAGATCAAATCGCTGTGCTTTCACTAAGGCGGCAATATAGAAACCACAGACAAAAGGCCATATTCCACCATTGTGATAATCGCCAGGTTGATTGTACTGGTTATATCGTTCATGCCATTCGCGATCTCCCGGATAAATAAATGGGAAAAAATTAGGGGGCAGATCTATAGCTAACTGTCCTTCTTTCTGCATAGACTTGCAGGAGGATTCCACCCAATCTATGATGGCGTCTGCCTTTTGGGAAGATGCTATCCCGCTAAGTATGGCAAGGCTATTGCCCAGCAGATCAAACTTTCCGCTATGGTATAATTTATATGTCCATAGGGCATAATACTGATCTTCATTAGCAAATAGAATATTCACTCCATTTGCGAGCCTATCAGCACGCTCCTGATAACCTAATAATTGAAGAGCATTGTGATATATGGCATTAACATACAGCCCATACCCCAATACCCACTGTTCGTCCCGCCAGTCGCTGGTGGGTTGCTGGGCAACAACCCCGTCATCCGTAGGACTCTGGTACGTCATCCAACGTAGCGACTTGTTAACGGCACGCCCTAGAAAATTTGTATTTCCTGTCATTTTGCGGTATATTCCTACAGCCATGAGAAACAACGGTGTTGTATCACTTGCCCCCAAATTGTTAGGATCATAGACAATGGATGGTATATGGCCATGTACTGTCTGGGTGATTGCTAAAACTTCCAAAACACTCTTTATACTATCATAAAGCTGCATATTATGAGTACTAGCAATGCCAAGGATTGAAAATAAAAGATCCCGGGTATAGGGTTCCGGATACCCCCAGCCCGCCGTGCGCGGAAGGTGATGGAATGGCCCACTACTATTATTTAACAATACTCCTTCAGCAGCTAGCTTTGCAGCATTGATCTCCTCAAATTGTTTTTCGGTAAGCATTGCTCCTCTAATTAGTTGATCTTGAAATATTTTTCCATGATTTTAACAAATCGCTTGGCTACTACCCTGTAGTCGAATCGTTCTTCAACTCTTTTTCGCCCAGCTGCTCCCATTGTAGTACGAAGGGACGCATCTCGCATCAATCTAGACAAACAATCTGCAATATCATTAACGTCCGCCCTGTAATCTACGGTACGAGGTATATCAAAATGGATAATATGATTGTCCTCATAACCGGATTCAGTACCTAGTATAACGTTGTCGACGACAATTTCTTTGGCTACCCCTGCTAAAAGAGCCGTTTCTCCATGAACGAGTGTATCAAGCATGCCCATCGCACGGATACCAACAACAGGTTTACCGCATGCCCCTGCCTCAACCTGGGGCATACCAAAGCCCTCCAATCTGGAAGGAGCTGCGTAGATATCGCAAGCACCGATTAGATAGGGCATAAAATCGCGCGAAACAGTATTTGTTGCATATATTACTTTTTTACTAATCCCTAATCGTTCGGCGAGGTCGTGATCAGATTGATTTTGAAAAGAGGTGCGCGGCTGTGGCCATACTTTACAAACATATTTCCATGGAAGCACATCCCTGTCGATTAAGGCAAGTGCCTCCATAACTTCATTTGCGCCTTTAGAAGCTGCATCTCCACCAATAGTTAGAATCATAATCTCGTCTGGCGACACGCCAAGCTGTTTTCGTACCGCAACGATTTTGGGATCGTAATACGCATGTGGGACAAAAGAATCCGTAGGACAACCTACAGGAAGCACCTCTATCTTATCTCCTGAAATGCCGTCCCTAACATACATTTGTTTAACCCAATTAGAAGTAACCAAAATAAGTGGTAATTCGTTAAGTATTTCATTATAATTCGCAATATATCCATCGGCTACAAGCCATGGTACAGCTATTCTTCCAAAAAGTTGCGGATGCACGACGATCGACGGAACATGCCCCCAATATCCAATACCAACGACAACATCTGGCTTGAACCAATCATAATACCATTCTTTCTCCTGACAAGATTGCCAATGCGCCGCATGAACATCAACACCTATTGCCTGCAATCCCTTATAAAGTAGATCGCCCTGTGTGGACAAGCCCCCCGGAGATGGTGGGTAATCGTATAATAATAAGACTCTCATACCAATACTCCTCCTTTAGACAACCAAACCATAGCCTTTCCGGTATCTGTAAATGACCAAAACGCTTCTGTACTCGGGGTTGTAATCACCTCCCAGCCCTCCTTTGGATAACCGTATATTCTATTCATAATATCATACTTGGCATCATAAATTGCAAGATTGAGCTGATTTTTTATCGGAGCCATTTTATGTGGTCGCGGATAAAACTGACGATTGCCATCGTGATAGGCAAATGTCCAAAGTTCCTTGCTTTTTATCTTTCTGTTTTTCCAGAGCTTTATAACGGCTTCGCTAACTTCAACATGTCGTCTGTGATAAGTATACTCGCCTGAAGGATTATGTGTGATCACGAGGTCATAAACAATAGGTGGCAACAGTGCGAGAATAGTCTGTTGAAGTTCGGATTCGTGCAACGGCACCTGTCGGACCCCATCATCAAGACATCCCATTGCACCATTTGCTCGTAGCACTCTAAGTGCAGCATCGAATTTTAAAGCACGGTCGGGATCATCGCCCCGACATACACTTATTACATACACCTGCCAATCAAAATGTTCGAGAATTGTACCGCCTGCCCAAAGTGTCTCATCGTCGGGATGCGCAACGATTACAGCTATTCTTTTTTTTGCCGAGGCTGTATCGGCAACAATGGATGGAATAACATTTTTCATCTCTTTTATCCTTTAATTTTCTTAGGCTGATGTATCAGCTAGAATCTAGCATATTGTCATCGGATGAACCTTCCTCCACTATCACACTATAATCCGTATATATTTCTGCTAATTTGTATCTCATATCAGCTATCGTTCTTTAGTTACTATTTTTTCTTCAACTCTCTTAAAAGATGTGCTTAATATTCTGTTTGTACTTTTTGAATCTTCAGTAGTTTTTTGCTTTGCTAAATGAGTAGGTGGTCCATCTATTCACTCAGGAACTTAATCTTCAATTGTATACCTGTCTCCATCAGCTTAAAATTTACTAAATAATAGTATTATCGATTCATAATAAAGTTCTGATTTATACCCCACTACACGTTATACATTTAGACAAATTTGTTATATAATTGGTAGATTTTCCGATATAATACTAAAGTTCTTCGAGATTTTTTCGCTTTCTTAATAGGAGTTTTTCCCCTAATTCAATGGATTTATAAAGTATTCCCAATTTGTCGAGTTCAGACTTTACCATCATTTTGCAACGACGGCTTACCATATCTTGAATGATTATTTTCCTGTCTGCATATCCATTGGGATTAAAGTCATCATATGTTAAACGAAGCTTGCTTATAATTTGTTTTTAAATAATTGTTTGCTAATCATTTGATTTACGATGCAAGGATCACGGAATTTTAAACGGTTTGAGACCAAATACGATATTAAGATTCACTTTCATAAACAAATCTCCGTATATAGTTTTCCAAGTCGATAAGATCAAAAGGTTTAGCTAAAAATCCATCGGCTCCACATTCCACTGAAATACTCCGTCCATCGATATGACCTGAAATCATAATTACGGGCAGCTTATCATGTTTAGATGAACTCCTGAGGTCTCGCAGTACTTGGTCTCCGTTACGTGCAGACATATGAATATCCAAAAAAAGAATATCAGCATCTATACTGTCCAACACGTCTATCAGAACTAAGCTATTCGCTACCGTTATAACTATCGTATCTTGATCCTCCAATACTATAGAAAATGCATTCAGTATTTCTATATCATCATCACACACCACAATTTTCTTCTTCATCTTGAGTTTTTTAAATTCTATTGATCAGAGATACATTTTTCAGAGATCATCATTTATAAAAAATGGATCTTACAGACGTAAGATCCATCCATTTTTTTTGTTTAGTAACTCTTATTTAGCTTTTGTATTGAGGTTGGTATCCGCCAAGGCAGTTAAATCAGAATCACATTTTTTTTCTTCTGAAAGAGTCTCACGCAAAAGCTGAATGGCCTCATTGTACTTCAAGACTTTAGCAAATGCCGCGAGCGTACCATATGTGGCAATTTCGTAATGCTCAATCTTTTGGGCAGCAGCGATAATACCTGCATCTCTAACGGTTCCTTCTTCGGTTTCCTCTATAATATGTTCACCTTCTTCGATCAACCCTGCCATTGCAGCACATCGCTCTGCTTTAGGCTTCAGCTCCAGAATATCGAAGCACTGTTCCAAGCGTTTCACATGATCTTCGGTTTCCAAAAGGTGTTTGGAAATCGCTTTTTTTAATTTCTCAGCGGTAGCGTTTTTTTCCATTTTGGGCAATGCTTTTATCAAAGCTTTTTCCGCCCAATAAATATCTTTAAGCCCGTCTTCAAATAGCTCGGCCAAATCTTTTGCAGCATCGGATCCTGAACGCTTTTTCGTGTGGTCTGTGGATTGTTTCGTCATCGTTCCATTTCCAGAATTTTCACTTGCGTTACTTTTAGTTGTTGTTTCCATTTTTTAAAGTTTATTGCCCTAGAGCTTTTAAATTAGAACATCCATCGAACAGTATTAGTTCTATTAGCAGAGCTATCACCTGCATTTCACGTGTATATTCCAACGAAGACGTATAAAAACATCTTTTTGTATTGAAAATCAAGGTCTTTTTAACCGGAATAATAAGTATCTCCAATTGGGATCCACCCCTCTCTGATACAATTAGATTCTAAAAAACGATTAAATTTTGCTTATATTTAGACATAAAGTCCGCTAACACAAGATTCGAACAGAAAATCAAACATCTTATTCTCCAATTTGTAATTATATAGTCATTCCTTACAAAGTGATATATTTTAGTCATTGATATTGACTTCGATTTTACCAATAGCAACAGATATGAAAGAAAATAAGGATGCCATCTCCCATTTGCTCATGCGGATCGAAGATATTCCTGCAGTAAAGAATATATTGAACACCATATGTCTATATACAGGAATGGATCTAGGGCTGGTGACCTCTCACAATGGCCATCAATGGATAGCCTGTGCTGTACGGGATTCGCTCGGAGTCGGAGTAACAGCGGGGCAGCAGCTCGAATTACATTACACCTTAGGAGATGAGGCACATGATAAACATGCTCCTATCATTATCCCCGATATCGACTACTGTGAAAATGAAGATTGGAAAAGAAAATTGCATGCAAAAGGTTTTAAAAGTTATATCGCATTCCCGATCGTTGACAATGATGGATTGTTCTTTGGAACCCTCTGCACGATAGATTATAAAGCCGTGTCAATTGATAGAGAACGGATAGCACCACTATTTGAACTTCTAGCTGAACTGATCAGTTTTCATTTGGGTTCGATCGCCAAAATAAAAAATACCCAAGCCCTGTTAGGTGAAGAATTACAATACTCTGAACGCAGGGATACGCTATTATCCGTGTTGGGGCATGACCTAAAAAATCCATTGAGTGCTGTCATTACCTTATCGCAATATCTCGCCGACAAACTCGAGAATGCAAAACATAAACAAACGGCCAAGCTTATTTATGATTCGTCCTATAGAATGAAAGGTCTAATAGATAACATGCTTGATTTTGCCCGGAGTAAACTCGGCACGGGAATACATCTGAACAAAAATCTGGTCGAATTAGATAAAGTGATCCTTCAGGCCCTTCGTGAGATCCAAACAAGTGCACCCCACAGAAAAGTACAGACAAATCTCGGAGCAAAACATCCAGTAACATGCGATCATGAGCGTATGGCACAGGTGTTTTCAAATCTCATAGGAAATTCATTCCGGCATGGTTTGGCAGAAAATACAATCGTTATAAAGTCCTCTATTGAAAGTGACAGATTTATCTTCCAGATAGAAAATGATGGCCATCAGATAGCAGCACCTATATTCAATAACCTATTTAAGCCCTTTGTTGGAAGAAAAAACCAGAAAGAAGGTGGACTGGGATTGGGCCTTTATATTTCCAAACAGATAATCACGGCTCACAGCGGTGATATCCATGTCAAATGCTTTGATGAAAAGGTGGTTTTTACCCTTTGGATACCAATATGATAGATGCTTTGATCATATTTTTATGGGATTTATGCTCGACAATTAAACATCATAAAGATATAATATACGATACTCAAATTCAGTTTTGCTAAAGAAAAAAGCGAGCAAAAGCCTGGTCTAATAATCCAGCCTTTGTACCCGCTCCAAATTAATCTGCCTTTGTGCAAGAGCAAACAAATAAGCTATCTTTTCAATTGCCTATTTCTTTTTTTTACGGAAAACATTATCCGTTAAGTCTTTCGAAACAGAATCTTTTTCTTTTTGATAAGAAGATTGCGTTTTCTCTTTTGTGCTTTTTTCCTTTTTAATGTCTTTACTCATGATGTATGGATTTTATAGTGCGTATTATCCTTTTCCCTTTTCAATGTTTATACTTGATCGGGAGGAATAAAAGTAAACTAAAACGTGTTCTCTCTTTGAGGTACGCTAGCAGCTAGTTGTTGAACTAAAAATTTCCGGAAAATATATTGTGGAGAATTTAAAGATAAAACAAGTGTATTTATCATATTGGACCTACGAAATGGGTTATATGAAATAGTAGATCATAGTATTAAATATACAAATAATAATTGACAATGAAGCAACTACTGTTCAAAAGAAACTAACTCATAGGTTCGTGCGTATGATCCTCCATTTTAAGTCTTGCCATTAGATAGCTTATGGTGGATTCTGCACCTTGATTGATATTGATAGCATGCTCTTCCAGTCCATCAAAACAGCCTCCGGTAACAGGATTATAAACAATCTGTCTAATATGATTCCGTCCCAAAAACCAGTCGAATACTATTCGGATGGTCTTCTTATATTGCTCATCTTTTGTAAACTTATAGAATCTATCTAGTGCAATAATAGTATAAGCAACATCAATGGGCTGCTCTCCGCCCCTGCCCTCGGTTCTCAGCTGGCCACGATGTGCCCAGCCTTTGTTGGAAATCACATGAATCTCTTCGTCGACAATAATCCTGCTCAATAAGAAATCAAAGGATTGATAGGCGATATCTCTATATCTGTTGTCCCTAGTTGTCTCATAGGCGATCAACATGGCTTCTGGAATAACACTATTGCCATAAGTCATATAAGATTCATACCATTGCCAATCTGAAGAGCTCTCATGTTCAAACATAGCTGCTAGACGATCTGCCAGGACTTCTATGATAGCCTTATAATTTTTGCCCTTCATAAAACTTAGGCCCTTAATGGTAAAGGCCATCGATCTTGTCGAATAGTAAACTAATGCATGCTTGGATGCCCGCTCCAAAAGCTCTATTGCAAGTTTTACTATCCTTTCAGGCAAAAGATTAGCCATGCCCACCACTTCACCCAAAGCCCAGACAGCTCGGCCGTTGGCATCTTCAAGATTCTCCTGTTTATTTTGTATTGTAAAATTGCCGCTCCTGTCTACATAATTCAGAAATGTACCATCTTCTTGCATACAATAACCTATAAAATCCAGGTATTTCTGGATCAGAGCAATGGTTTCATATGATTCATATATTTTATAGTGATGTAACATCGCTATAAGTGCTCTTGCATTGTCATCCAACGCATAACCGCTTGCAAGGTCGGGCGTAGAGATATCCGCAAATTGAACAAATCCGCGTTCTTCAGACATCCGAAAAATATGATCCAGGTTGACGGGGGGAACTGAGTATATCATTTCCCTCTTTTTATCTATAAGTAACTCAAAAAGATAAACATGAGCTATAGCAACGTTCTGCCAGGAGGTTTTAACCATCTTTTGAAGATTCACACGATGAATCTTGCCTAATTTAAGTTCATCATCCAAAATTTGATTGACTGCAGCCGCAAGCTGGTCAGAAGCTTCAAAATCAATTATGGTCCCCATATCTTCCTTTAAAACCTCTTTTACGTGAGGGATTGGTGTTGACACAATGGGACAGCCAGAGCTCAGCGCATAAGAAAATGTTCCACTAACCGCCTGTAAAGGGTCTTTTGACGTAAAAAGATACACATCGGTGATCGACAGATAGGACAATAAATTTTCTGTTGAGAGAAATTCATTAACAAAACGGACATGATCTGAAATGTTATATCGGTCTATTATTGTCTCAAGTTTGTTTCTATACGTCTCTCCTTCATATCGTAAAAGATTGGGGTGTGTCATCCCCAAAATAAGGAACATTACATTTGGATTTTGTTCGATAATAGCGGGTAGCGCATAAAGTGTAGTCTCTATACTCTTACTGGGTCCAAGTAAACCAAATGTACTGAGGATTTTCTTGTCCACGAGACTGTATCGCTCAAGAATGGCGTGTTTATCCGTCGCTGGAGCTAAATGCGTGCCATGCGCTATTACGGTTATTTTACTGGTAGGAATTTTGTAAGTACTAGTAAGGATATCGGCGGATCCCTGTGTCATCACGATGATTTGCGAACAATTATAAGCAATGGCATATACATGTTCGAGCAGCATGCGGTCTGGTGCTGGCAACACCGTATGGAAAGTCACAACAATAGCAAGCTGTGCTGAATTAAGATCCTTGAGAAAAGTTATGAACTCAGTTTCTTGACCAACGAAAAGGCCAAACTCATGTTCGATACAGATCAATTTAATATCCTGATCAAACAGAATGTTTTCAAGAATGGTATCGAAAGAAAGCGGGTTTGTTATATCCAGTTTCCCTAGTGGACCATCTTCTTGAGACATATTATCATCTACTATCGGTATAGGAATTAGTCGATAAGACACTTCAAATTTACTCGCGATAGCCTTCATTAGATCTGTTGTGTAAGTTGCAATACCGCAGGCGCGTGGAGGATAAGTGGATAGGAACGCTATTCCTCTTTTTGTTGCTGAAATCATTGTTGGATTTTTAAGTGAAGTCCTTGCATACGATCTTCTTGTATCTTTGACAAGGTGCTGCACGTAGGGAGGTTTATAAATATACAAAAATAAATTGAAAGAAAATTTTTATTATGAGGGTAACAAGAGTAATATATATCCGATAATTTAACGCTGCCAAAATTTAATAAGCAGGAAACAGACTGCTGGAGCTGTTCGCCTAACTATTTTTTTAATAAATCGGCAGTCCTTACGATCGATGATAAGTTGATTATAACATCCAACAATGAAGACATCTTATTTACAGGTTATTGAATTTCGAAGTCTATCATTCACCTGATGCCTTTAAGGCTTTTATCTTTTCTACCAGCAACTTTAATACTGGTTTCATCGCGATTAAATTAAAACTCCAGATATCATCCGTGATGAAAACGTAATGTCCCTCAAAACTATAGATATAATCGCCCCCTTCCAGTCCAATTAACCAGGCTTCTTTCTTAAGGTCAGGGTAAGTTCTTAAAACCTTCCAGCAATATTCTTTAATTTCCGCCTCGTCCTGAAAATCATCGAGCAAGCGTAAAATACTGCGCTTTTCGCTCAGCCCATATAGGGATAACATTTCATCGATCTCATTCATAAAAGTATGTAATCCAAGAGCAATTTACATGCAATTTACTATATACCAATAAAATATCCATATATTTATTATTGAAGGCTATGGTTTTTTATTAGAAATTCACCTTACTCAACTTACGATGAAGAGCTATCAATTTCGTTTTAATAACCGCAGCAAAACCTCGGCCATTCTTGTTTGGTTTTTTACGGTTTTATTGGCTATTACACTGACAACCACCCTTTTTCTTGTACGCCCTGCACATGATCTCTCGAGCTGGCTGTTACTGATATTATTTCCGTTCCTCCTAATAGCTATTTATAAGCTATTTAAAACGGCCTCCGAACGACAATCGACAGAAATAGTAACGCTGAATAAGGCCGGATTTACCAGTACCTGTTTTGGTTCGGTTTTATTTTCCAACATAAGTACAATCAACATTCCTGCCCGTGAAATATCATTGTTGGGAGGGGAAAACTATGATTACTACAAAAAAAACGACGTAGATACCCCTAACATCGTGATTTCGATTACGACCGACAGGGGCGATGTATTTTGTTGGAGCTTAAATGAGTGGGGTGGCTTTTATAACTCAAAAGAGGACTTTTCTGTTTGTTTTGACTTTCTGACTGCCTTAACCGATCAACTGGTTCAATGTTGTCAATCAGACGAGTCGCCTAAAAGTTATTTAAAAATTCTCGATGAAAATGGAATATGGAAAAGAAGCAATGGTTATTGAGTTAGTAAAAACTATAAATTGCCTTTAGAATGCGATCTTCAAAATAATGAGCCTTAGCAGCATCCGACTTTCGCTGTATGGAAACCAAAAAGCCTTTTTCATCATAACTCATTCCCAGTTCACTTACTTTTCGTCCGTTCCAACTATCTTCCATTAGTTTCAGGTTTCGGTTTTGGTCGTAGACATACTTTTCGGTTTTGGGATCAAGGGAAGAAGGTGCATCAGTGAGCTCTACCAAAAGTCCGTCTTTGAATTGATACAATTCAGATAGTGTTTTCTCGACAGCACAGCCATTATGTAGAAACAACACTACCGGATGCCCTTTCAAATAGTAATACGTCTTTTTTTGATAACACGTATCTGAACCACCGCTATTTTTACTAAAATTGAAATATTCGGTACGTTCTTCTGCCTCGAATTCGTTTTCGTTATAGTAACGATATTGCATGGAAGAAAAATCATTATTCGCTGTCATTTTCTTCCAAAGGCTTTCGTCAGGTAAGGCGCCTTCTAAAATCATGTTGTCCGCTCCAGGAAATTGCTTTCCCTGCCAATCATTGTTTTGTGGCCTATTTGGCATCTGAGCATTCAATGTGAAGGTTCGGATGATATCAATTTTATTATTCTTATTGTATTGGAAGCTACTCACTTTTACGATGCCATTGGAATAATCTATCCTTGCTTTTTTATCGATGAGTCCGTTTAAATTATAAAAATATCTGGTATAAAAAGCGGTATCAGGTTTTTCGTTATTATATCGTATGCTCGTCATACTTACTACCATACCGTCGGTGTTAAAACTGTAAATATATTTCATACCAACCTTCTCTTCACTCTGCAGTAGAATGCTTTTTACTTTATTGCTTTTCATAAAAGTAGGATTGAATGAAAAAACAGTTTTTGTAAAATAATCATCGTCCTCCAAAGGTGTAACGTTATAGAATGGTAGCACCTGAGCCTTTCCTACAGTCACAATACAAAAAAACAAAATAAGGGTTAAGAAGTAACTAAGATTATGTTTTGTGTACATCATGAAGAAAAATTTTTGTTCTTTTAAAATCGGGGGTTTCAGAAAAATCCAATTTACCAAAAAAACTTAGATAAATGGCATCAAATTTCCCGATGTCATCATTCGTAGAATTCATAATTGATATATACAATATGAGCTATTTATTGTAGCTTTATCTCCAGCTAGTTAATCTTAATCAAGTCTGCAAAGAATATTTGTCAGCCAATATCAACTTTAGCTAACTTGATAAACTAATGGAAGGGATATTCATTACATTCGCTGATCAAAATTCCTCATTGCACAAGTCCAGAGATTTACAAAAATTTCTATCATGTTATTACTCAACATAGAATTTTCTTCTAGATGAATCTCGAAAGTAGCGTTTGTCGTATAGTACCTTTGTCAAAATTTTAAAAATGAAAAAAAAGTTTATTTTACCAGTTCTTGCTATCGGATTTTTAATTTGGTTTTTGGCAACGTTGGCTTTTCGATTTGCGGGACAATTCTTTTTTATTGCAGATTCAGCCGGCATACTAACCAGTTTATATCTAGCAGTAATTCCTACATTGATTTTGATCTCAATCGTAACTTTCAAAAGATTTAAACTTTCAGGCTTTGAAAATATAGTGGCTGGTGTACTATTGGTATTGCCAGGAATGATTCTCGATACATTCGCTATTCAATTTTTTGAACAGATCTTTCCCAATATGCCGTCAAGCCGAGCTGCAACATTTGGTTCTTGGCTCATGTGGGCTTATAGCGTTGTATTATTAACGTCAGTCGTTACAGGACTGCGACACAACAGGATGCTCGGCAGGGACTGAAACAATCTTGGGCTTACATTTCACACTTTTTTGGCAATAGTAAATTAATCTATCTACTTCCTGATGGACTTGAAGACTATTAGAATAAATATGGAAAGGAGTCATGGGCAGCCTGCTGCATTTTTCTATATTTGAAGTAAATGGAACTCATATCTTATCTACTAAGGCACATAAAATTGAACAACGCCGAATGCGAAGCTATCGACAAAGCCTTTAGTAAACAAACTTTTGCGAAAGGTATTATTCTGGCACATCCAAATAATCACCACCAAAATGTTTATTTTATTGAAAAAGGATTATTACGCGCTTTTTATAACTTAGATGGAAAAGATATCACCCATTATTTTTTCGACGAGAATAATTTCCTGGTATCTTTTGAAAGTATTTTTTTTAACCGTCCTCACCCCTATGGCAAACAAGTATTGGAGGAAGCAAATTTGCGTATTATCCCCTATAGCAAACTAGATGAACTCTGTAATAGCATACCCGCTTTTAAAGACTTCCGGCTGCAAGTATCGTTGCAAGTGATTAGTATGCTATCCGATAAAACTCTTGCGTTACAATTTCAGACTGCCGAGCAACGCTATAAAAATCTCATCGACAAATTTCCTGGCATATTGCTAAGAGCTTCCCTAGGGCATATTGCTTCCTATCTGGGTATTACCCAGCAAACACTAAGTGTGATACGCGCGAGCAGGTAACGGATTTCATTTTTTAAGATATCTTAAAAACACTACAGTTTATTTTAATTTGCTTTGCAGTATAAAATCATTAAATATGAAAAAAATACTGTCATCCCTTACTATCATTTTCATGGCAATAATGAGTGTTGCTCAATCCTCTAATGATAATTTTGCAGGTAAATGGAAAACTGAAGAGGGCTTCATTATCACCATCTCTTATAGCAACGGAAAATTTTCTGGTCTCGATCCCAAAGGCCGTCCAACACTTTATAATGTCCGTTTTGAAAAAAATGAGTGGAAAGGGACTGTGGAAAACCACGACACTGGACAAAAGGGCAATTGCGAAATGTACCTGCAGGGAAAAAAGTTAAAAATAGTGGCTCATAAAGGTATTTTTTCAAAGACTTTTTATTGGGTAAAGCAATAGACAACGCTGATTATCCTACAAACGGTGTTTAGGATGTACCAATACTGGTATTCATAGCTGGAGCTATTTTAAATGAAATATAATATCGTGTTTTATTTAACCGGAAAATACAGATACTAATATAAATTTAAGCCTAAACATCTTTCGGGGAGCTGATAGAGACATGCTTAATATCGCTCCCCAATCATTGGCATATAGCGCGATCAAGGTAGCTATCCTTACCCGAAGATCCATTTTGATGCCCGCGGGATTATTGTATAAAAAGTAGCCACAAAGCCCCAGGAAATTAGGAAAACAAGGGCTGCAGTCATAGGAATTTTTAGTGATATTGGAATTGAAAGAACATTGGCCAACCAATAGCCAAGCCCTACAACAAAATAATGTACTAAATAGATGCCAAAGCCACATTTTGTAATATTTGAAAAAATGCTTCTCATCTTTACCGACGTCAACTTTACAGTACGTACTAACAAGAAAATGGCTAAAGTCATCATGAATACTTGAGGAGAACAATATAAAAAGAACAGCTCGATCTGTTCTTCACTGGCAGCCGGATTGGAAGCCATCCATTTAAAGCCGGTATATGTAATTGTATAGCCGATTATAAATAAAGGTACACTCACTAAAAATGTCTTGGGAAAAGACCAGGTTTTTAGGTGATGAGTCAATACATATCCAAGTAATAAATACCCATTAAAACCCGCAAAATAATAAAATGTACCAAAAGTATTCCAGGCACTAAGGCCAAATAGCTCTTTTGAGAAAAATGAATAGGCATAAGGCAAAACCAGTGTACATAACCAAATTCCCAAAAATACCTTCTGCTGCCCCGAGGTCGACTTTTCGACCCAGGCGGAAAAGAAAGGCATGTAAAGATATAAACCGATCAACATATAGATATACCACATGGGTACGGTATAAACATTGAATTTAATTGGAATTAAAGAAATTTGAACAAGTGCGCTTGCTAACGACTGTGATGAATCTTTGGCAGCATAGGCAAATACATTTGAAATGATCGTTGGCGGAAGTCCCAATAGTCCTGTTATCCAAGGGAAAAGGTTGTAAAGTACCGACCACAATAAAAACGGAACTGTAATACGCAACAGACGCTTTTTATAAAACTCACCCATACTCATTTTCACAGGTAGCAACAGTAATCCGGTAATCATCACAAAAATAGGTACACAGGCCCTTAGCGCCGCCCCGTAGATGGAGCCCCAATAGTTAAAATCTGGATTAGACCTTGCTTCGGCCGATACATTGAATGGATCTGAACAATGAATGGCGATTACCATGAATATTGCGATAAAACGCAATACATCTACCCAGGCAATTCGTTGCTGATCAACACGTGCATTAGAAATTTGCATACTCAATATAGTTGGTTAAGATGCAAAAATAAACAATCCACCCCGGAGTAATTTTTAAGTAGTTAAAGAAATAGCGCTATTTTCGAAGTGCACATAACGTAACATGTGATATACCAAGAAAAGACGCTATATATCCCAAATTTACCCGCTGGGCCAATTTTGCATGGTTAACCATAAAATCTTCATATCTTTTCTCGGCCGAAAGATATAAGCGGTTGATTAACCGACGTTCCATCTCAACAAAAGCTTTCTGATGGACGTATCGCATCCAGTTAGCAATATCGATATAATCACGGGAAAGCATTTCCAGTTGATCTATTGTCATATAATATAAAAGTGAATCTTCGAGCACCTGTACTGTTTCAGTCTCATACCCTGACACAAATCCGTGAAAACTATTTGTTGAATAAAGTAAATCCCCCTCCTTGCTAAACCAGGAGGTTACCTCTTTTCCATCGCGTATGGTGTAGGCGCGGGCAATACCTTTTTCGACAAAATAAATGTTCTTATCGCTTCTATCTGGCTGTATTAGTTTTGTCTTTTTAGGAACGCTTAGCATGGTTAAATTGCTTAACAATATTTCCAAAGGCTCTTTTTTTATATCGAAATGAGCTCGTATAGCTGCGATGATGTGATCCATTAAATGTTATTCTCAATTGTTGGATGAGTGACAAAACTAATGAAATCAAATGTATAAAAGAATAAAAATTGCCTAACGAAATGATAACGCTCAAAAAAGTGGAGTAAATTATCTAAGCTTTATTTTAACAGGCAATTCGCAATGTCGTAAGAAAAAAGGCCTCTGAACTAGTATTTTCTGAAGCTATTTTTGACTAAGTTGCCATTTTTTTAGACAATACAGTGAATCTGAATTCCTTCTTTATATATTGGGTTTCTTAGGCCTGCTTTGAAATTTTTTAAAAAAGTAAAGAACCCACAAAAACTGGGTGTATCCGTACACCGCATCTTCAACCGGAATCGTAAGTACCCTGATCCCCATAAATTCCATGGGATTGTAATTGACTATCGGAGACTCCAAACCTGTTCCGGTGAGTATACCATTGACAGGTAAAAAACCCAACATAAGCAAGGTGAAGACTACAGAGGCCTGCGTAATCCATTGTATCCGAAATGCAAAGTGAAAAAGCACTAATGTCACGATAGTCACAGTAGCGGTAACAACTGTATAGATTCTGTCGGCATATCGAAGTGCCACCACAGCACATACAATGACACTCACAAAGACTACGATATTATTAAAGGCAGATAGCGATTGTAATCTAAAAAATTTATCAATGCAGAAATAGGTGAAAATACAAGAAAAAGGGATGAAGATAAAGAATAACCATTCTTCCAATGGTAAGCCTGCTATAACCAGGCCTAGGGTGTATCTGGTGTCAAACCACCATACTCCCTTACTGGTAAACCAGACATCCCAAGCGATAAAAAATACAGCAACGAGCGCAGCTGCCTTTAAGAATGGAACAAACTCACGATCGAATCGAAGCCGCTTGTCGAAGGATGCGACAAAACAGATTATGACCGTAAAAAATAAGATAAGCGAGTAAGTATATGGCATCATATTTTTTCATTGTTAGTATACATTTTAAAGTATTTCATCGGAACATATAAAAAGCCAAAACATTCGCCCTCCTCTTTACCCAAATGTTTATGATGTTGTTTATGGGCACGACGAAGCGCCAAAAAGTAACGGTTATTTGTTTTACTCAACCATTTGAAGCGTTGATGGATAAATATATCATGCACAAAGAAATACGCCATACCATAGAGCATAATCCCTAATCCGATATAAAACAGATAATTGTAATCCCTTAACGAACCGAAATACATCAATGTGATGGTGGGAAGAGCAAAAATGATAAAAAAGTAATCATTCTTTTCCAAAAAACCCGAATTGCTATGATCGTGGTGATCGCGATGTAATATCCAGAGAAAGCCGTGCATAATGTACTTATGGATAAGCCAGGTTGCGCCCTCCATAGCGATAAAAGTGATCAATACTGTAATAAAATTCATAGCTCTATATTATAAGTAAGCAGCTTTGTAACGCAGATAACTTTTGAAAGCAACATAGGCTTTTTGTACATTTGGTATCCTAACTCTGCTTTCCAAAATTTCCTTTGAGGATTTTTTTCGAATCTTTGCAAACAGTGAAAGGTAATACTTGTAAGCTAAATAGACGCCAAATTTTGCCGATGCAGGCAATTTTTTAATTCCCAAAAGCGCTTCCTTAAATTCGCTGTGTATCTCATCTTCAATCTGGCTTTTGAGTGCATTATCGAAGACTGCCATATCCAGATTCGGAAAATAGGTGCGACCAAGAACATGGTAGTCGTCTTTAAGATCCCGCAAGAAGTTTATTTTCTGAAATGCGGACCCCAGTTTCATGGCGTAAGGTTTTAACTCCTCATAGCGCTGTCTATTACCTTCCGTAAAAACCTGTAAACACATCAGTCCAACCACTTCCGCCGAACCATAAATATATTCTTTATAGCGTTCAGAATTATAGTCGACTTTATTCAGGTCCATTTCCATGCTATGTAGAAATTGGCGGATTAGCTCGATATCAATAGTATATTTATGTACCGTCTCCTGAAAAGATTGTAATATCGGATTTAATGAGATACCTTCCTCTAGCGCACAGTTTGTCTCGAGGTATAACCGCGCCAACAGTCGCTGCTTATCATAACCATGAAAACTATCAACTATTTCATCAGCCAGCCTTACATAGCCATAAATCGCATAAATACTCGCCCTAATGCTGGGCTTGAGTGCCAAAATACCGAGCGAGAAACTTGTACTATACTTTTCAGTTGTTTTTTTGCTTACTTCATAAGCGAGTTCATCAAATAGCTTTTTCATGGTCTTATGTTTTACGATATAATTCAATGGCTTCTTTGGCAACAATTTTCCCTGATAAAATGGATGGAGGCACACCGGGACCAGGAACCGTTAGCTGACCTGAATAAAAAAGATTATGGACTTTCTTATTTCTGATCTTGGGTTTCCATACCGCTGTCTGTTTCAATGTATTTGCTAGTCCATAAGCATTTCCAGCGTAAGCATTATAATCGCTGATAAAGTCGCTAACACAGTAACTTCTCTTGTATGCAATCTGTTCATATAGGTTTTTTGTACCGGTATGCTTTTCCAAACGCTTTAACATCTTAATTAGATATTTTTCACGTGTTTCATCATCATCCGGGATAGCGGTCGCCAAGGGCATTAATAAGAAAAGATTCTCACTGTCTGCAGGAGCAACATGAGGATCCGTTTTGGATGGACAACATACATAGAACAGCGGATTTTGAGGCCACTTTTTTTCCCCATAGATACAGTCAATATGATCGTCTAAGGGATGCTCAAAGAAAAGTGTGTGATGCGTTAGATTTGGAATGGACGATTTCATACCTAGGTAATAGATTAAACTTGAGGGGGCAAAGGTCCTGCTCTTCCAATAATCGTCATCGTAGTTTCTCAACTCCTTGGCAAGTAGTGTTTCGATATGGTGATAATCGGCCGATGCAACCACGAGATCAAATGGATGATTCACACCATTAACAACTACAGAAGTGATCTTATACTTTTCTATATTTAACGCATCAACATTATGATCAAAATGGAAAGTGACACCTTGTCTCTCCGCTACTTGCTGCATCGCCAGTACTAACTGAAAAAAGCCCCCTTTGGGATAATGGGTTCCAAGTGCATAACCGCCATAGTTCATCAGGCTATATAATGCCGGAATATCCTTGGGTGAAGCGCCCAAAAATATAACGGGGAATTCCATCAATGTCCGCAATCTTTGGTCCTTAAAATATTTGGCAACATAGGATCTAAAATTAGAAAGTAAATCTAGCTTAAAAGCACTAAGTGCAATTTTTGGAGAGAGAAATTCGCCCCAATTGTGACAGGGCTTATTGACAAAATCACGCATGCCGACTTCATACTTAAATTTTGCAGCTTCCATAAATCGATCCAACTGCATACCAGCCCCGGGTTCGATCTGTTCAAATAATTGTTTTAACTCCTGATAGGATTCAGGTACACGAATCTGTCCAGAGTTAAATATCATTTCAAATTGTGGATTGAGTGATACAAGTTCAAAAAAATCAGCTGTACTGCATCCAAAATCAGAAAAAAAGGACTCAATAATATCAGGCATCCAGTACCAGCTCGGTCCCATATCAAATCTAAACCCTTCTGTCGTACTAAACTGTCTCGCCCTTCCACCGGGCTGCGTATGTTTCTCAAAAACATGCACATCGTATCCTGCCTGCGCAAGATAGGCCGCCGCTGAAAGACCCGAAAAACCTGCACCAATAACTGCTACCTTCTTTTTCATTTCTGTTTTTTTTGCTAAACTATTTGGGTAATCCCCTCAATAGACTTACTGAAACCGTAATTTGGTAATGTACACATCGTAGTTCTTATATTATTTCCATCGCAACGCAGTATGGACTATAACTTCACTTGTTCCAGCAATTTTTCAGGTGCAATATTTCTATCATAGATTAATTGATGAAATTTGCTCAATTTATCCAATAGACTTATCAGTGTTATTTTTTCACTGTAGGTCAAATCACCTGAAACAATCTGGGTAGCATGACGTATTTTCCCCATTTGTCGATCCAGCGCCGATAAGCCATTTTCTGTGATATAAAGCACCTTACTTCGTCGGTCTTGCTCTGAATCTTGCTGACCGATCCATCCTTGTTTGATCAAACGGTTTATAATCGCCATGCCGGCTGGCTTTTCATGAATATTCCGCCTGATCAATTCCATTTTTGTCATCTCGCCAAACGACCTTAAGGTTATAAGGTATATAAACTCTTCTTGTGTAGAAAAATCAGATTCCCAAATAGCTGCCTTTGAATAACTTTTTGCAAACCTATTCATATGCACTATTAATGTGCTGATCACACTCTCTGGACTACGCCCATTTTCCTTACCGTCCCATTCGGGTTCGACCAGAACATCGGTTTCTTTTGCCACTACCCAACGTTTAAATCCATCCGCGTCGGTACTGTAGATTCCATCTACGTTCTCCTGTTCAAATTCCTCTACTAATACAATGATTTCTTTTAAAAGTTGATATTTCATACACTTTATTTAGAACATAAATATACTATATTTGTTTTGTTTTTTTTAATAAAGATTTTTTTTAGAATAAATATAGACCATAAATCTTATCTACTCTTAATTTTGACCAACTGCAACTCATATCGGGTAGAGACTTGCTTTTACTTATAAAAAGACTTTTGTGCCAATTGGTAATCGCTTTTATTAATAATCGTGCAACATTTTTTTCCTGAGCTCGACTAACCTATAGTCACTAACTGCAAACAATGGTCATCAAACTTTGCACAAGAACCTTAGTTACATGAAAATCTTAAAAAAAATTGCCCTAGTCTTCCCATGCCTGCTTCTTTTCGCCATAGCTCATGGTTCATCTAATAGGATTATCCTTTCGCGCATCGATTCAACCTTTACTGTTACAGGCAAAGTAATCGATTCTATTACGAAAGAACCCATTCATTTAGTTTCAATATACCTGATGGATCATCAAAGTAGCAGCCGTCCTGTCAAAACAGTGGTTACAAATGAAAGTGGGGACTTTCAATTCACCCACAGTCAGTGTTCATTTTACCTAAAAATCAACCACCTTGGCTTTCAGCCTCAGATAAAAAGAATCGAAACGCCGAGCGGGAGCAATATAGATATCGGTACTATAAGGCTTCATAAGATTGACAATAAACTTGAGGAGGTTGCGGTTTCTTCCAAGAGACCTACCTTGGAGCTAATTACCGGTGGGTATAGATTTAATGCGGAAAATAATATATTAGGCAATAGTACAAATATAGCAGAACTGCTCAAGCAGGTACCGGGATTAACCGTTGATGAAATGGAAGGCAAATTACAATTGCTCGGAAAAGGGGCTACTGTATTGATAAATGGTCGAAAAGTCAATTTGGGGGGTCAGGATTTATTGAACTACCTGAAATCTCTACCGAGCAACGAGGTCTTGTCTGTTAATGTGCTTACCAGTCCAGGCGCAGCATATGATTCCGCAGGAGACGGAGGTGTGTTAGATATCAGACTTAAGAAAAATTCCAATTTGGGCTTCTTTGGGTCGGCAAGTACAAGTGTTTCTACCCTTTGGGGAACGGACCAATCGCTTAATTTAAATCTAAAAAAAAGTAAGTTTGAAATTTCATTGGGTTATAATTTTTCATATGGTGAAAATTTGCATAAACGAAACGATCTTATAAAAAACTATTTCTTACCTGATTCTAGTTATCTCTATAGACAAGAGCAGGTTAGTGAAAGATCCCAAAGGACACATTCCATGAAAACCAATACACTTTATACTATTGATTCAACAAGTACGCTCTCTTTTAATTATTGGTACGCCAGCTTTTATGGTAAATTTCCAAATGAACGAGATGCCACGATCTATAATCGGAAAGATGAATTTCAAAGGCAGCTTAAACAGCAGGACTTCATGTTTCTAGACAATAATTTCCATATCGTCGATTTGATCTACGACAAAGATTTTAAAAAGAAAAGCAAGCTTTCAATCGGCCTGAATTACTCGAAATACTCGAATGAGAATAACACTTCATTCTGGAGAAAGGCATATGATTTTTCTAACATGGAAATAAATTCCTCAGAAAATGATAGCAGAAATTTTATTATTAAGAGACCATATGAAATCTGGACCTTCAATACAGATTACAAAACTAACATTGGAAGGAGTATAGATCTAAAATTTGGTGTAAAATATGCCCGTGCAAATACAGAAAGCTTCTTTAAGAATCTGACCACAGATGGAAATATCGTCGGAGGAGAAGTAAATAGTGAAGATAAGGTTCAATATAACGAAAATATACTTGCTGCTTATTCTTCTCTGAGTGGTAAATATAAACACTTCTCCTTCGATGTAGGCTTGCGACTAGAATCATTCGATTATAAATTACGATCCCTTTCAACTGACGAACAGATTAAAAACAACTATCTTAATCTATTTCCCAACTTTAATGTACGATATGATTTCGAGGACCTTAAAAACAGCATTGCTTTATCGGGGAACAGAAGAATCGAACGACCAGGTTATAACATGCTCAATCCATTTGCGGTGACCAATAATCCTATCTATTTTACCAATGGTAACACACAGTTGAAGCCATATTTTGCAAATAGACTAGATTTGCAATATTCACACAAGTGGAATACCAATCACTCACTGATCTTTTCTTTATATGGAAACTCCTCGAAGAATATGTTTACTTATATCTCAAGATATAATGAGGAGGTTGGAAGCCCGGAGTTTAACTATTATAATGATTATAATCTAAACCAAATTGGAGGTTATGTCATGTCGCAAAACAAGTTTGGGAGCAGTGTGAATGTCAGTACATATTTATCGGCCCAACGACCTACTTTCAGATCGAATAATACAGAAGATATTTTGTTACCTGATATTGTCAACTTTAGTGGGTCGATCAACACCTTTATTAATATTCTGCCAAAGACTACTGTTCAAATATTCGGCTTTTATGCTTCGAAAAGAAATAGTTTTCAAATGCAATATGGGGCAACAGGATATATCACGACGGGTTTACAACAAAAAGTGCTTCGGGACAAGCTAAACATATCCCTGACGATTGAGGATATTTTCAACTTACAAAAAGCACCTATTTCCATTTTAGGCAATGTGATTAGCATTGAAACAGTGAATAAATTGAAGTCACGCTATGCAAAATTGAATTTCAGTTACAATTTCGGAAAAACCTTCTCCGCAAAACAGACTAAAAAGCTGGAAAAAGATTCGAGGATAGATTAACCCATCAATAGGTTAATCGTCAAAGATGATTCGTGGAAGCATAGCGCTGGATATAATTAAGTTTAGAAAATAGCTTAAATACAGATAGACCTCAAAATACTGCGAATTTAAAATGAATCCATACGAATTGAAATTCGCATGAAAATTTGAAAAGCGTTGTTTTAACTTAGTCCGATAAACATGTGAAAGAGAACGTTAATTATGAATGAGACTATCATAGAATTCGATAACAAAAAACGTCTGAAATTAGCGCTATTTGGCTTGTTGTTGACGATAGCGGCTTTGGCATTTGCTTACTATATTTTCTTTGTCGCTGAAAAAATAAGAATTTTCCCTGGAGCATTGATGTTGACCTTAGGGGGCTTAGGATGTTATTGTCTAATTGGCGGAGTAAAAAGTCTATTTGTTAAAGATCGGACTGGCCTAATATTGAACGCAAATGGCATTCGATATAATGGTACGCCAGTAGGAATAAAGGCTGGGACTGTAAAATGGACTGCTATTCAATCTGTCTCGACAGGAATGGCCCATGGCGTCCATTTTGTTTTTTTGAAGCTACACCATCCCGAAAATTATTTGCAGCAGTTCTCTCCACAAGTACAACAACATGTACTCGAAAATGGAATAGCCGTTTCGGCAGATCAACTGTCGCTTGATTTCAATACACTCAAAAAATTGATAGAAGAGTATTATGAGCGGTATAAGGGACAATAAGAGGGAAAAGACTCGCCATAAACAAGCCCCTATAAAAATCTTACAGGGGCTTGTTTCTATTAATCGTATCCATTTGTTGTATTACAAATCCAGTTGGATACCTAAATTCGCTATTGTTCCACTTCCTTTTACATAATAACGGCCTTCATTTGTAGCTCCCCTCACCTCCGCGTGCAGTGGAAAGTAATCATTATTAAGGATATTATTAACTGAAAAAATGAACGCCAGATTCTTTAATTTGTAGCGTGTTTGGAAATCCATCAGACCATAGCCCGAAATCGGATATTTGCCATAATTAAATTCAGAAGGTTGAAACACATCGCGTTTCCCCAAATGTAAATACTGCAGATAGACATTCCACCGATCTGTCAATTTGAAATCTGCATTGATATTTACTTTAAAAGGTGAAATAATGGAATTATCCAATTTATCCTTGTATTTTCCCTCATTTTTCAAATCTTGTCTACCATCCATATACCCGAGTATAGTACCAAACTTCAACCATTCAAAAGGGGTTACATCGACTACAAATTCCAAACCATAAATACGTTGAGGCACTTGAATCAGCTCATAATTACCTGGCGTTGAAGTTTCTGCGAAAGTACTACCCTTTTTGGAAGAGCTATAGTACCCTGTCAATTGGTAACTTAACATAGCATAGGTTCCATTTAGCCCCAACTCAAAATTATTGACAACTACAGGCTTCGGATCAATTTGACTCAAAGGTACTCCATTCCTTAATACAAGTCCTACATCGCCGATAGAATACCCTTGTGAAAATGATACAAAAGGCTGCAGGTATTTTAATTTATTATACCTTCCCGCCAAATTGAATACAAATGCGTTTGAGTTGCTCTTATCTCCAGGAGTGACTTTCCCTGCTTTTGTTAGATCTCCTACCTTGAAATCCAAGTTTTCGTATCGCACACCACCTTTTAAGATCCAATATTCAGCCAGGTTAAACTTACTTTGAAGGTATAGGGCGCCACTTTTCATATTCATGTCGGGTGTCACTAATCCATCGTCCAACGTTTTTTGAACCGTGTGATCCTTTAAAAGATCTACTCCATAAATTAAAGTTACCTTATTGCTCTTGGATAGATCAAAGGGTGTACTAAAATTTAGTCTGGCTCCCTTATGATCAGAATATGTTTGGTTGTAACTTTCAAATACCGTGTTCATATCTTCATAATACAGACTCATATTTGCTGAGGTTCTACCAAAGTTACCATCATACTTTACATGAAAAGCTTTATTGTAAGGTGTCCCACCGTTAATCACTGTATCTGAAGGTATACCTATAGCAGGTTTACTGCCAAACTCTCCCTTAGTACCGACATATTTACTATCCTGAACACTTCTATAATAGTTCCCCATAAGTTCAATACGATGATTATCGTTAATCTGATAACCAATCTTCGCTAAGACATTATAACTTTTTGTCTCGCCCAAGCCATAAAATGGACTTACAATGGTACCATCGGAGCTACGTACCACACCTGTTCGCGCAATCTTTCCTTGCACAACATAATCAAACTTGTCTTTCGATCCCGAAAAAACTTGTGCCAAATTATACCCGTATGTTTCATCTGGTCTTACCAAGCTTAGGGAATTATTTAAAGAGGTTGAAGAATGAAAACTCCTGTCTGTCTTTGGCTTCTTTGTTATATAATTAATTATACCACCTGCGGCGCCATTTCCATACATTGCAGAAGCACCATTGATGACCTCAATATGGTCAATTGCGCTAGCGTCAATCGTCTTCATATCTCTTCCGCCATTTCTTAAAGGAGTAGATTGAGGAATTCCATCAATAAGTACCAAAAAATTCCGACCACGTATTTTAGCAATAAAATTGTTTTGGCTTTCCTCACTGGGAGAGATACTTGGCACTTTCTGCATTAAAATATTGGGTAGGTTGTCATTTATCAGACGCTGATCTTCTAAGGTCTTACCTCCGATATAGGTAATTGATGATGGCACTTCGTCAATACTTTCAGCCAGTCGGCTCGCCGTTACGACAACTTCATTCAAATGATTACTTGTTTGCTCCATGACAAAGTCTGGGAGCTCGAGGGTTTCCCGTTCCAGTGCGATCTGCGATTTGATTTCTTGAAAACCAATATGCTTTACGGTCATGGAGTGAATTCCTTTAGGAATCTTTGAAAAAATAAAATTCCCTTCATGATCAGTCTTGGTGCTATTTATACCGTCAATATTGATATACACATTGGACAAACCTTTCCCCTCTGAATTTTTCACCTTGCCCTTAATTGTCCCCGATTCTTGATCATTACCATTTTTCTTAACAGCAATCGGTCTTTCCCTTGAAAAACTTATTGCTGGAATTATGGAAAAACTTAAAACCAATAGACTGCTCGCCAATGTTGTTTTTTGGGTAATAAACCAAGATCTTGTTGTTGTTTTCACGTGTTGAAGGTATTTAAAAAATCACTCGTCCTGTCCGCATATTGATATCTGTCTATTTCCAAACCTTTCTATCTGGGAAAGCCTGATCTGAAAAAGATATAATTACTATTTAGACTAATTATTATTAATGGCAAATATAGTAAAGTTAGGAAATACTTAAAGCTAAAAATTTAGAATATGAATCCATTATCGACACAAGTAACAATTTCTCGATCAGTTGGCAGGCGTTATCCCCTTTTCTTAATGGTTATTATTTCGTTGAAAAACAAAATATATCATAATTCCACTCATGCAAATTAAAATGGATCCTAGAAAAAATGGCACTCCCGAAAATTGAAATAGCGCTTTATCCTGTGTAAAATAGTAGAATGAGTTTGTCATTACAGGAGGTCCAATAATAGATGTTGCACTTACCAAACTTGCCAACACTCCCTGAAGTTCACCTTGTTCATTTGAAGGAATACTCTTGCTAATAATGGATTGCAGTGCGGGTCCACAGATTCCGCCTAAAGAATATGGGATAAGGAAAACAAACATCATCCATCCTTCACTAGCGAATGCGAATAGCATAAGACCGACCGCATAAAAGAATAATCCAAAATATACACTTTTCTCGTCGCCTAATTTAGGGTTTACCCATCCTATTAGAAATCCCTGTACTAATCCAAGCAATAATCCGAGCAACCCAAGTGATAAGCCAACCGTCCGTTCTGTCCAACTAAACTTATACATGGTAAAGAAATGCCAATTACTCTGCACGGCGTGAAGAGCGATATAGACCAAAATCAAGGCAACAACAAGGCGCGCTATTTTTGATTGTTTTTTCAGAAAATTAAATGTTCCAATAGGATTCGCACGTTTCCAATCAAATGGTCGTCGTTTATCCTTATCTAAACTTTCCGGCAGGAAAAACAGCCCATAGAGAAAATTCACTAGGCATAATAAAGCGGCGGCATAAAAGGGTACTCGAGCGCCGTAATATCCAAGTAAACCACCGATTACCGGGCCCAAGATAAACCCCATGCCAAAAGCTGCGCCTATTAAACCAAAATTTTTGGTTCTATCTTCATCCGTGGATATATCAGCGATGTATGCACTAGCGGTTGAAATACTAGCCCCAGTCAGCCCAGCAATGATTCTTCCCAAAAAGAGCCAACTGATAGATGGCGCCAATGCTAATAATATATAGTCGATGGCAAATCCAAAAAGAGAAATTAAGATAATTGGGCGTCTACCATATTTATCACTGAGATTGCCCACTATAGGCGCACATATAAATTGCGTAATAGCATAAGCAAAGCCGAGCCATCCTCCATATTTTGCTGCTTCGCTAAGGTCTCCATGAATAAGTTCTGCAATGAGTTTAGGAACAACTGGAAGTATAATGCCCCAACCTGTAATATCAATCAACAGGGTAATAAATATAAACCCGATAGCTGCTTTTTTTCCTGTATTTTTCATGCCGTAAAATTAAACAGACGGGAAAAGGAGCTATTGACAATTTAATGGTGTTTACGTACCATTTGAAAGCTAATTCTACTTGAAAATCTGTAAATGCCTTCGACAGTTAAACGAATACCATCTATCACTCGTTTCGATAAGTTGTTGGTGACAAACCAACAATTCGTTTGAAGTATCTGCAAAAGACGCTTGTTTCTTCAAAATGAAGTTCATTACTGATTTCTTTGATTGATAAATTAGAAGATTTTAATAATGTTTTAGCATGTAGAATTGTGATATGATCAATCCATTGTAATGCAGATCTTCCAGTTTTCTGTTTGAGGAAAGTTGAAAGATATTGAGGTGTTAAATGTAGTTTTTCAGCGTAAAATACAACACTTCTTTGTTGCCCGGCATACTTTGAAACAAGCAGATAAAATTCATCGATAATCTCATGCGTACGGCTTTTCACCAAATTTTTGTTATTTGGTAATTTAGAATAGACTTCAGAAATCATACTAACTAGCACCATGACGAGATGCCGTAGCATTTGTGTCTTATTGGGACTTGCTTTTTTATGGTAGAAGTTTTGTATAAGGGTCAATAATTCATTTTGGAGTTTAATTTCTTCCGATTGAAGTCTAATAATTGGCTGCCATCTTATTTGATTGTTCATTACAAACTCCCGTAGAACAGGAAATTCTGTAATGAAATCCAATGAAAGACCGATTGTTATGATTTCAGCATCTTCACTCAATGATTTTGTGTCGATCATCACTTGTGGCTGCAAAATAGCAATGTCCCCTTTGTTTACTTCATATTCTAAGAAATGGATTTGAGATTTCATAGATCCCTGTACCATAAAACCTAATAATAAACCATCAAATATGCGGCTATGACTTGTATACTTCTTCCCAGGGCCATGTCGTTGACTAAGAATAACTATGCCTTCCGTCTTTTTTGAAAGGTCAAGATTATACAATTGATAGACATTATCCAAAGTTATTAATAGAGCCATGTTCAAATGTCGTTAAAAAAACAGCATAACATGTGTTTTTCATCACTTTTACCATTTTCCCAAGGGAATCAACGTCCTAAGTCGTAGAAATTGAAAAAAAGCCGTTATACTAATGTAAAACGGCTTTTTTTTGTAAGTTTTCTTATCAAGTTACAAAATTACGAAACGATTCTATTTAGATATTGTTCTTCAATAAAGAATAATATTATATGGAAGACCTATTATATTCGGTAGCTATTAGCGTAATGATTGTTTGGGCGGTTACTTTTGTGGGCGGATTCATAACAGAAGATTTTATTCATATTCTTTTAATTATTGCAGCTATAGCATTTATATTTCGCGCAATAAAGGGTATTAGTAATTCTAAGGTGCACCAACCTCAACAGTAAGTCAAAGCTATTAGTAAACAAATAGACCGGCAGTAAAAATGACAATCCCAAACCAATTAAATCAAAATCAATGGTACGATAGGCATACGAAGAAGAGCGACTTCGACTCCTGTCAAAGAATTTTGGAGGCTTTATGTGGCCACACGAAAATGAGGTATGGCATGATACGCAGGAAAATTGGCCGGAAATGGGGGAATTGGTGCGTTTATGACTATCATTCTCAGAAGATCGTCAATAAAAACAGTGAAAACTACGTTAAAATATATCAGGAAATAAGGAAAGGTTTCTCACCTATTTACATTGACGATAGCGAGCAGTGTTCTGTAGACGAATGGACACAAGTTCTTCATGAATTCGGTTTAAAAAGCTATATCTCTTATCCGATTATTAACAAAAATAATTCTATTGTTGGACACTTGAGTTTCATGAATGCGGAACCCGTACACTTCGATCCGATTAAATTGGAGACGTTGCTCCCTGTTTGTAGTGATTTGATTGCAATAGATTTTAAAACTGCAATTGAACGTAGAAATACGAGAAGAAAATTAGAACAGGAACTTAGTTATTCCAAAAACAGAGAACTCGTTTTATCGTCTTTGGCCCATGACTTAAATAATCCCGTCAGCATCGTAAAAGTGATATCACAATATCTTGGCGCAAACATTAAAGATGAAAGCCAAAAAAACTTAATAAAGAAAATAGAGGAGGCTTCATCACGGGTAAAAGGTGTGATAGATGATATTTTAGATTTCAGTAGTATCCGTCTTCAAGACAGGCTAATTAGAATTAATGATCATTACCGCATGGATTCATTGATTAAGCAAATCTTATCGGAATTTGAAGTATTACACAATAGAGCACTAATCGCCAACATCAACCTTCCAGTTGATGTACCCTGTGATCATCAGAAAATGGGGCGGGCTTTCGCTAATTTAATTGGAAATGCTATAAAACATGGTAATCCTCATGAAAATATCGAAATAAATGCATGCATTCAAAAAGAAAATTTTATTTTTAGTGTTACAAATGAGGTCGCCTATCCTCAATATTCAGATCTTACAGATCTATTTAAGCCTTTCGTAAAAGGAGTCAATAGTAATGGGCTCGGATTAGGATTATTTATTGTAAGTGAAATAGTAAAAATTCATAAGGGAAAAATAGTCGTAAATTTAAAGGACAATAAAATTACTTTTAACCTGATGATCCCCATAAATTCAACTACAGTTGTTCAATAATAAAGTATAGACAATGATTTCAGCGAGAATTAGTTTTCGCCGAGATACTTTATTCAACAGAAAAAGGGTGCGCTAATCACACCCTTAGTCTTATCAGTTATGTTGGAGATTGGGTACCGGTGCGTGTTCTTCAATAAGTTTATCATGTTTCAACTCTTTCCAAAAGTCGGCGGGAATCTTTGCCTCAAAGGAATGTGCATTTTGCACGGCCTGCTCAGCGGTATGTGCTCCGGGTATAACACCGGATACTGCTTCGGGAGCCGCTGCAAATTGCAATGCTGCTGTACGAAGATCTACAGCGTGATTTTTCGCTACCTGTTGCAAAGCATTTAGCTTTTCTTTAACACCGGCAGGAAACTTCCCGTCATAGAGATAACGATCTTTACCCGATAAAAATCCAGCACATAATGGAGCTCCTACAATAATGGAAATATCTCTTTCAGCAACTTTCGGGAAAATCTGATTCAGTTCATCGTCATGTTTTATCAATGAATACTGGCAGGCTGAGAGAAAAATATCTGGATCAGCAACTTCCAATGTCTGTAAGATAGGCGCAATGGTATTGACTCCCAGTCCCCAACCTTTAATAACTCCCTCTTCTCTCATCTTAGTCAATTCGGGCATTGCTCCATGAATAGCTTGCTCAAAATAATGTGTATAGCTGTCTTTCATATCTCCATTGTCAGGTGAAAGGTCATGAATAAATACCATATCAATGGAAGATAATCCCAAGCGCTGCAGACTATCTTCAATACTTCTTCTCACTCCTGCAGCACTATAATCATATTGGTAAGCAAAGTTTAATTTTCCTTTCCATAACGATTGTTCCATTTTAAAATCCTCCCGTGGCAACATTAATCGGCCTACTTTTGTTGACAGCGTAAAACTTTCTCGAGGCTGATCTTTTAAAAATAAGCCCATCCTACGTTCACTGATACCCAAACCATACCATGGCGAGGTGTCAAACAATCTTATCCCTGCATTCCAGGCGGCTTCGACTGCCTTTAAGCATTCGACATCTGAGTTGTGCTGAAATCCATTTCCCAATGCCACTCCCCCAAATCCAGCTTTGTTGGCGGGACGGAATTTTTTCTTTTGTACTAAATTTTCGGCTGTTACCATCTTGTTCTTTTATTACTTCCTATTATTTATGTTAGCTAGTCTGTCTGGCCGCAAGTTCATCATGTGCAGTTAGGTCAAGACGTAAAGGCGTAATCGACACTAAATTGTGTTCTACTGCCCAGCGATCAGTCCCCTTTTCAGCTGGTTCTAATGGCACCACTGTGATCCAATAGTTTTTCCTTCCCATGGGATCCTGTCCAGGAACCACACTGCCATCATATAAACGTACTGATTGTCTTGTCCAAGAAAGCCCTTCGGGTTTGGGTGGAAAATTCACATTATAAAGAGCAGGCCCCTTATTTTTCAGTAATATCTTGAGTACCTCGATTGTCCACCGAGATAGCCCTTCAAAATCAGGTTCTGTCTTTCCAACAGGTGTACTCAATGCTATACCAGTAACCCCGAGCAATGTGGCTTGCTTTGCTGCAGCCAATGTTCCTGAGTGCCACATTGAATTGCCTAAGTTTGGGCCCATATTAATACCTGAAAGCACAACCTGCGTATCTGGAAACATATGTAAACCCAAGGCCACACAGTCTGCCGGTGTGCCATTGACCCTATAGGCATCAATATCCTCAAAAGTAACAGGCGCATGCCGATAGCTTAGGGGCCGAGAATGCGTAATAGCATGCCCCATTGACGACTGCTCAACATCGGGGGCAACAATCTTTACCGTTCCAAACTCTTTCGCCGTCTGTGCCAGTGCCGCAATCCCCGGTGAATAGATACCATCGTCATTGGTGATAAGTATATTCATAGCTGTCCTTTTCTATGAAAACCAATCTCAAGCATGCTTTGTTCTGCTGTTATGAAAGAACATGGCAAAAACATCAGGTTAGTACACAATCCTGCCGCTGGGGATGACTCGAATGGAGACAAAGACGAACTATGTCAATTGATTGAAGATCTTGGCCACAATTGCACTGTAGTAACAAAAAAAGATGCTGTCAAAAAGATCGACCCACAGACAGATATCATCGCCTTGGCCGGCGGTGATGGTACCATAAGAATGACCGTTATGGGTCTACTGGAAAAAAAGCTAAGATTTAAGAGGCCGATCGCCATATTACCACAAGGCACTGCAAACAATATTGCTATTTCTCTCGGTATTCCTCTAGACTGTGAAAAAGCTATTGGTCTTTGGAGAAACGCTCTACTTAAAAAATTCGATGTAGGGATGGTCATAGGATTAGAAAAAAAACCTCTATATTTTATTGAATCTATCGGTTTTGGGGTATTTCCTATACTAATGAAAAAAATGGATAAAAAAAACACGGAAGATCTTAGTGCAGAAGATGAAATCAAAACCGCACTAAGACAGCTCCGAAAACTGGTGGAAACATTCCCCGCTACCACACTGAGACTTACAGTGGCTGGAAATAACTATGAAAAAGAGTGCATACTAGTTGAGATCATGAATATACCAAGCATCGGACCGAGGCTAGTGCTTGCTACTGATGCTGATCCTGGAGATGGACAGTTTGATATCATCATTGTCACTGTCGATCAACGTCAGGAACTTATAAGCTATATCGATGGACTATTGAATGGAACCAACGTCGAATTTAAAATAATACCTATCCGGGCTAGTCGATTGGCGATGGAATGGGAAGGCAAAGAAATACACATCGATGATGAGCGCAAGAGTTACTTCGGCCAACAATTGAGGCTTACCTTGCTGGAAGGTATAGTTGAAATTATCACAGGCAATAAATAAGATACGATTTCAGCCAACGATAATGGTTCGAAAAATGTTCTCTTTTAAAAAACGAGTTAAAATGAACGGATCAAAAAACATAAACAATAAACTAGGCATGGTGCTTCTTCTCATGACTGCTATCCCAAATCCAGATCCACGTGAGCCAAGCCCAGACTTGTCCGAGTCACAGGAAGAGGAAGCTTCTAAAGAAGAAGAAGAGGGCCCTAACACCAATCTATCTGGTCTCAAAGACGATCGCACCCATAACAAGGAAGAAGCACAGGCCGAACAGAAAGAAAAAGATGACAAAGATAAACCCGACCTTTCTGGTGACATCAATGTTTAGATCATAGCAAAATGACCCTATATCTTTACGTCGGGCGTTTCCGTGGGGGCATATACCTCTCGGCATCGAAACATCGCGGGCAACCATAATATTAAGTCCCTTAAACTTTTCGAGGTGGGAAGAAAAACAGTTTTGGATTTATTTTAAAATAGATCCAAACAGCCTTTCCCATTTTAATCAATTCTTTCGACGATAAATTTCGCGAGCGGAAGGCTAACATCAAGGATAGCGAAAAGCTGACCATAAAATTAAAGAACCCTATAACTCCAATCCCTAAAATGCCCCAAATCCATATGTCGGTAGAGAGCTCCATCCCATGACCGAATAAGCCCAGGGCCAAATTTCCACTAGCAAATGTAATATGCCTAATATCAAGATTTAAACCTAAAAAAAGTCCGATAGAAGCTGTTGAACCCATAAAGATCCCGAACCACACGTTAGACACGATTCCTGCCCATTTTTTTTCATAAAACGAAGCTATCTTGTTTGTTTTTGCTTGTCCAAATATCTTTTTCAACATGGGGTGTTCCTGAATACGATAATATACCGAGTTATGCTTGTCCCGATTTGAAATACTGCCGGCAATAATTCCAGAAAGAAATAAAAAAACACCTGCAATAGAGGCATGCAAGACCAAGGGCGTCTTTATCGGATTGAGGTCATTGACCAGATGCAACCACTTGGCACTCGCAATATTAACCTGAAACAATTGTTGAATTGCCCAAACAAGAAAAAGACTCATCGGAAAAGCCATCAAAACATTACCAACAAAAGCAATAAACTGAGACCGAAATAATCGTGCAAATAATTCAGCAAATATCCAATACCGATGCTTGTTGGTCGCCTGTTCGGCAATCCCCTGCTCAATTGCGTTGACCAATGCTGAAGCTGTCATTGCAGGTTGTTTGGTGGCTAAGGTAGCACCAAAGAGATAAATTAACGTAAAGCCAACAGCATAATTCAGGCTATATAAAAATGCATGACCAAACTCACTGCTGTGTACGTTACCTAATAATAATTTAACGATGCACATTACGCCCACAATGAGGCCGCCACCGCAGGCAGAACGGAACATTTTCCAATATTCCTGCCGACTTGAAGTAATATAATGTTCTCCAGTCTGTGCAGTATGATGAGTAATCTCGTACGCTAAAAGCTGTGTACTTTGCCCTACCAATTTGCGAATATTGCTTTTTCGGGAATTGTATCCAATAAGGGTCACTGCCAGTGCAATCGTCTTTTCCTTTTTTTCTTCCGGATTATCAATCACTAAAAAAAGCAAGATTTCTCGGATCCTTTCAAGTTGTTGCCGCATGCGCAAAAGTGATTGATTAACCTTTATGGAAATTCCGAAACGATGTGAATTATCGAAGGCAGTTTCAATATACGATCCGCATTGCTTATGAAGTACCAAAATTTGTTTATAAGACAGATCATCCGAGGAGATAAACTTATTATCCGATTGCAAAATACGATCATTCAATTCGGTGAATTCCCGCATAATGGCTATAAATGGACTATCAAAATTTTGAAACTCAGGTACCATCTTGTTTACATCCGTTTCCATTGCACGCCCCGTAATACGTTGAACCAACAGTTCCAATCCATACAATATTTCGATCATTCCAAAACCAGTTTCATCATCATAAATTGTTTCGAATCTACATAAACGAAACAGTTCATCGACCTGCTCTTGCGAAACCATAGCAATCCAATCAGCATCACGAGGTTTGTAAAAAACCTGATTTAATATATATTGCAAAGTAGACTTGGGTGGCTGAAAAGGTAAATATCGCTCGGTGATCCTTTTTTTAAGTTCATAAAAAAAATCCGCATAGCTGATAATTCCTGTATCTGAAATCAATTGATCAAAATCTTTACTAGCCAGAACTCTTTTTAAATAAAGCTGAAAGCATTCCAGCTCCTCGGGTGCGGCATGGAGATAATCCAGTAAAAATTGAATACCGATCTGATAAAGCAGATTGGTATGCTTGGGACGAATGATATCCACTAGTAGAACCAAAAAATCGACACTTACATAAGCAGAATCTTCTAATTGAGTTTTATATCGTAAAAACAAACTGCTTACCTGCTGCTCTTTATCCTGTTCTTTTTTCATAAATTATAAAATCCCTGATTTAGATACCAAATTTAGGCACATTTTGTTTTTTTAATCTAAAAGAATAACACGCCACATTGTGTCAAATAGCCACTTGAATAGATGATTTTGATCATTTTGCTTCCCTTTGCATTTTCATAATTTTATAGCTAAGAAACTATAAATCAAAAATTAAGCCCAACGTAAAAAAAACAAAAATGAAAAACTACGATAAAGTAAAGTCCGCAAAATTATGTTACGAACATATCGGCGGAAAACTCGGCCAGCTCTTATTGGAGGCGTTAATAGCAAAAGGCTGGCTAGCAAAAAAAGATCCCAGCGATAAAGACCTCTATATTACCGAACTCGGAGAATCCCAATTGACAGCATTTGGTGTTGACTTATCACAAATTAAAGCGTAACCATCATGAACTTACTCTTAGATTACGACAATTTCTTTCTACCAGCACAGGACCTGGAGAGCGCCAAGGAATTTTATGGAAATCAACTTGGTCTTGAAACTAAATTCGATTTTTCGGATAAGGGAATGATTGCGTTCAAAATAGGCAAAAATGAACCTGCAATCATTCTTAGTACAGTACAACATACCAAACCAACTATTTGGTTTACCGTTGCCGATGTGAAAACTACATGTGAATATTTAAAGGAAAAGGGAGTCGTATTTCTAAGCGAGCCATTTGAGATCATGACGGGTTTAGCGGTTGAATTTAATGATCCATTCGGAAACAAACTTGGAATAACAGATTATTCCAAATCAAATAAAGTTTAATGAGTAGACATTCCAACTGAACGTTTTATATTCATAAACAGGGTTTTATTTTTTTCAGGCAGATACCATGACTATGCAAATGAACATTTAAGTATATTCGTATAACTTAACGAATTCATACGATGAATGCGATGACAGACTGTGAACTTCAAAATATAGACCCAGACGATATTGGCGATGTACTCGTTAAAGTCGAAAAATCATTTGACATTAAGTTTAGGGGCACAGAACTTATGCATATCTCAACTTTTGGTGAGCTATGCGATCATATCACAAATAAGATCCAACTTGATCCTTCAAGCGACTGTACAAATCAACAAGCTTTTTATAAGCTACGTGAAGCAATAGCTTCGACAGCTCAAATCGATTCTAAAACGATCACGGTAAACACTGTACTTACGGACATTTTCCCAAAACATAGTCGGCGGTTAACGGTAAAAAAACTCGAAAGACATTTAGGCTTTAAACTTGACATCCTACGCCCCCCTTTCTGGCTAACGCTAATACTCGCGATTTTTTATGTTTCTTCCTTAGCTGGTATTTACTTTAATTGGCCAATTGGACTAACAGGCCTTGTGTTTTCGCACACTTCGCTTTGGATTGCACACAAAACCGGTAAGGTGCTTGACTTGCAGACGGTAGGACAACTGGCAAAAAAAATGACAACGGAAAATTATTTAAAATCGAGACGAAACCCTACCACATGCAATAAAATCGAGATTGAAAAAGTATTGACAGACCTGTTCAGTAGTGAACTATACCTTGACAAAAGTAAATTAACAAGAGAAGCGAAACTTGCTTAATATATACTGATTCGTCGTTTAAATTGTCTTATTATGATCTAGCCAGCGCTTAACGGCAATGAGCTACGGCTGTCCACGATATTTCTTAGACTGTAAAGTTTAATGGAATATATCGTATCTTGCTATCCAATTTTAAACCAAATATCACTTCAATGCGAAGAATTATCTATTCAATAGTAGCTATCGGTCTTATTTTTACAGGATGCGCAGGAATGAAAGGTCAGGGCGATAATAATGGCTGGAAATCCTTGTTTGACGGAAAGGACATCAATGATTGGTTTGTCAAAATTCATCATCATGATGTTGGTGTGAACTACGGAAATACTTTTAGAGTTGGAGATGGAATGATTAAGGTCAGATATGATCAGTATGATGATTTTAATGATCAATTTGGCCATTTATATTATAAAACACCCTTTTCCTATTATCATTTAAAATTTGAATATCGATTTGTAGGCGAGCTCCATAAAGGTGCCCCCTCCTATACACTTCGTAATAGCGGCGTTATGTTTCATTCGCAGGACCCCAGAACAATGTTGAAAGAACAGGATTGGCCCATTTCTGTCGAAATGCAACTTTTGGGAGGACTGAGCGATGGTCAGCCCCGCGCTACAGGCAATATGTGTTCTCCTGGAACCAATGTGGTCTATCAGGGCAAAATAGCTTCCTCACATTGTTTAAATTCTACTTCGAAGACCTATGATGGTGATCAATGGGTTAAAGGGGAGTTGATTGTATTGGGAGATTCGTTAATCAAACATATCATTAACGGAGATACCGTACTAGAATATTCAAGACCTCAGATTGGAGGTGGAACAGCCAATGGATATGACCCTAAAATTAAGATCGATGGTAAGTTGCTCAGCAGTGGATTTATTGCATTACAGAGTGAAGGTCAACCTGTAGATTTTAAGAATATATGGATTAAGGAACTACCTAAACCAAAGAAGTAAAAGAGGTTAAGGAAAGAAAAAGGTACAAAAATGGAGTTTTTTAAGAGAAAAACAACCGTTCAGATTATTTCAATTTCTGAAAAATCCTGTATGAACAAGTAAGATCATTCGAAAAACTTCTGAGAGTGACCTTACTTGTTCAATTTATTCAAGTGTATTTGCTATAGCGACCAATAGACCTAACGTTTTGTAGATACCATGTCCTTAGATTTTTTCATCATGCTATTTACAGGATTCCGACGGGCCACCTTACTATTGGGCAGCCTTACATAATAAGAAGTATTATAACCATTTCCAGGTCTAAAAAAATCTGTGGAAATGATCTGAGCTCCACTACTGAAAGCAGCATTAGCCCTACTGTAATCATTTATTTTTGCTTCATAGGTTTCAATATCAGACCTACTACGTACGATATACCCCTCCCTCACCAGACGTTGGATTTCTTCCTGACGAACCAAAGCATTGTCCAATAGTATAAAAGAAGCAAAACTATCATTGGGTTCCGACTGGACAAACATGATACGCTTCTCAAGATTAGGTTTATCTTTAACATAGGCAGATTCAAGGTTCATTCCTGCTGTTGCTGGCAGCAGCAGGAAGACAAATTTCCCTCGAGAAGCCTTAACAGTGGGCCAATGACCAGAACGTATTGCTTCACGTAAAGTACTGTAATTTCCACGTACATCGTCAGGTGTAATGAGCTTTTCTCTTCCCAATACCGCAACAACTTCGGCATCCAGCTGGTCAAAAGCTTTATCATCAAATGGAAGTACTTCAGCACCATTAGGAAAAATGGGGATCCCCTTGTCTTTGGCCTCGACCATAATAAATATAGGGAGATGTTGGGGATGCTGTTCGGACCATTCTCGCAGCGCGGCAAGACCAGCACGGAATGTTGCATAATGTGATCGAAAATCAAAATCAGCAATATGAAGCATCTTGAAACCAGGTTTTTCCAAATCCTCTTTTTGATATGGAGCGAGATCCGAAACTCCCATTTTATTTAGGAGTTCATAGCCTGCAGGTTTATCAAAGCGATGTCCAGTAGGGTCATAATATACATCCATTTCTAAACTACGGATTCCACTATCTAATTGCACATCAAAAGGCGGATGGTCGTATTTTAATCCTTCACTCATAGACATCGCATTGGGGTGAAACTCCTTAAAGGAATTAAGTTTATCTGGAGGGAATAACGTTGACATCTTCTCCATCATCTTTGAAAAAATAGGGTCTGCATAAGCCGAAAGACGTGGATCCACGGGTCTGGCGTAACTATTGTGTGTCCCAAGTACTTGAATCTGATTGATCTTTAGTTGATCCAGTTCTGCCAGTTCGGTTTGTTGGCCAAAGCTTGTTCCAATGCCCACTACAAGCAGGGACATTGCGATTAAAGTGATTTGTTTCAATTTCATTATTGTTGTCATTTAAAAAAGTTTTGCACTGATACCAATTTGACCACGGACTGAATACCATTCAGCCTGCTCAGCACGATCGTATACACCATGGTAATAGCGTACTGGGGCACCAGTAATATTGTTTAGTTCGGCAAATAGCCTAAACTTGGCGTTAATAGCATAAGAAGAAGAAAAGTCTACCGAAAAATTACTCGAATACCATCGATAATGCTCAGGTCCAGCTATTTGCCGAATAACATCAAGGTATTTCCCTTTATAATTCCCTGCAATACGAGCCATAAATTTCCTATTTTCATAGATTAGAGAAACGTTGAAAAGATGCTTGGCCTGTTTAGGAATCACACTTTTATCTTCTATTAATTTTCCATTGTCGAAGCGCGGAACTGTAGCTTTTGAATCTGTAAACGTATAATTTGCATCGATTCCAAATCCCTTCCATATTCCGGGCAAATCGGTAAACCTCTTTGATATGCCGGCTTCGAAGCCTGCGAGCCAAGCATTTTGGAGGTTATCCGGTTCGTTGACATTGAACATAATGCCATTGATATTTTGTGTAGACTGATTGGAATAAATCAGGTTGGAAAGCTTTTTATAAAATGCGCCTGCTGAGACCATCCCTATTCCACCGAAATAATGCTCAACCATCAGATCAAAGTTGCTGGCAAAAGTGGGTTTCAAATTAGGATTTCCGCGTGTGATCACACGGTTGATATCATCCTGAACTGTACCTGGATTGAGATTCCCAAAATCGGGGCGCGCAAAACTTCGCGTAAATGCAAGTCTAATAATATCGTTTTTTGTCGCATTGATCTTCACATGCAACATAGGCAGAAAGGCATTATAGCTATTGTCCTGATTGATAGCTTCGACATGAGTAGATTTATCGGCAAGCGTAGATACTTTGTTCCCCGAAAAAGTGACTTTGTTATATTCGTTCCGTACACCAGCAATAAGGGTAAACTGCTCAGTCAGTTTGTACTCCGCGGATCCATAAATAGCGTAGACATTTTCCCTTCCACTGTAATAGTTGGCCGCTCCAGAGGCATTTGTAGCTGAATCGACTCGGAAGGGATACAGCTTGTTACCAGCAATTCCCGCCGGTGAAGCAAGCTGCTTTACGGATTCCATAGAAATCTGGTCAATGAGTTCATTGTCATAAGGTGATCCTATTTCGGTCAAAAAACCCCCACGATACGGATAGGGTTCAGTCCCTAAACTAGCTAAGGTCGGGGCGGGTCCTGAGACACCAGCTAGATAAATACTATACGGGTTTTCTACTTTCTTGTCTTTGTGAATATATTTGCCGCCAAATTTAACAGTCAATGAATTGCTCGGCGTATATTTTAAATTGACGCCAGCACGTTTGTTGCTCTCCTTGTTTTTACTCCTAATATTGACGACTTGTGTCAACTTCATAGCCTCGGCACTAATTGGAGAGGATGGTGAAAGATGTGGTAGGATCCGATCAATATTATCCCCTACTCCATCAGGTGAATCCATCGCCAAGTATTTCTTTCCATCTGTAGCCATGTCTTCGTAGGAAACCCTCTGAGAGAAAGTAGCCATCGGGTAGTAATCGGGATTCTTAAATTTGAATGAAGATTGATCCATGCTAATTTCCCAATCCAAGCCTAATTTTTCTGAAAAAACGGATTGTCCGCTCAGCTCTCCGGAATACAGATTTGTATGATAATCTGCCGTCCTTGTTGTAATTGTTGCTTTCTTGGTATTAAAATAGAAGTAGTTTTCCCGTACGCGTTGCGCATCTAGATATTCACTATACAAGCCTTTGACCATAATTTTGTGTTTCTCGTTGAAGGCATATTCCAGCCCTCCATTAAACCCAACAGTACGTCTGTGGGCAATATAATCGCGCAATTGAAGATCTGTAATGGAAAAAGCTTGAGTCTTATTGCTGTTTCCAAAATCATAGTTTAGATTGTATCGATCCTGGGCAGCTGTTCGGTCCCAGATTACTGCAGAAAGAATGTAACCTAATTTACCCTTCGCAACACGATCTCCAAAAAGGACAGAACCATTATATGAGCCTCGTTGAGATTGTCCATTATACCCACCGGCAGCATTGATGTTGAGCGTACGTTTAAGGGGGGCCGCCTTGGTAATAAAATTGATGGATCCACCAATAGCATCTCCTTCCATATCAGGAGTAATAGCTTTTGACAATTGTACATATTGAATCATTTCCGAAGGAAATATATCCATCTGAATTCTCCTATCTGCATAATCAAGACTAGCTGAAGGAAGTCTATTTCCATTTAACAACGAAGCACTCCACTGGATTGGTGTCCCCCGTACAGAAACATAGCGTCCCTCCCCTTGATCCCGCTCAATTGATACCCCTTGAATACGTTGTACAGCTTCGGCAGCATTCCGATCGGGCAGTTTACCAATGGCATCTGCCGCTAACACTTCCATAATGGCATTTGCCCCTTTCTTGATGTTCAATGCTTTAAGTTGAGAGCCCGCAGAAGAACCAACAACAACAACTTCACCGAGGCTATTGTTGGAAGGTACCAATTTAATGTTCCCTAAATGGATCCCTTCATGGGAAACTATTGTATCAAGTGTGAACACCTGATAGCCTGTATAGAAAATAGAAAGCTTAATACGTCCCTTTTCTTTTAAAATCAATGTAAATCTACCATCTAAATTAGTTTGTGCCGCCAGCTTTCCAACTTGCACTGTTGCCCCGGGCAATACTTCATCAGTCGTTGAAGTAACTAATCCCGTAATCTGTTGTGCCTGTAAAAAAAAAGGCATCAACACAATCAAAAAGAGTAACGTTCTTTTCATATCATGTAATCAATTTTTGTTATTTGATACGAAATTGATATTTCATTAACTACCGATCGTCTTCCTCGATAAAGAAGAACCCGTCACTTACGAAAAACCACATAAACAACTGTATTTATGCTATTTACAAGAATTAATTTTATATTAAGCTTAGGTTATCGATAAATTGGCACCTGGCTAACGACGCAGAAATACTCCTTTGCCAATTCATAGCGAAAAGTATAACGTTACTCGGAGATGCTGCAGTAAGCCATTACATTAGGCCTTGAGTAGATTGAAATGCGCTGCGTCCTTGAGGTAGGCTGATGGAGTGCAACCTTGGACTCTTTTAAAATATTGATTAAATGAAGATTTGGAATGGAAGCCGGCCTGAAATGCCAATGAGAGAATATTAATACTTTCGCCTTTCTTCCTGCACTTATCCATCAGCATCACCACCTCCTTAATCCTATATTCATTGATATACTGATAAAAAGACTTTTCTTTGTATTGATTTAAGGTTTCTGAAAGGTGATGGCGCGATACATCCGCTTTTGCGGCCAGACTTTCCAATGTCAGATCGGGATCCAAAAAAACTTTATCATTGGACATCAAATACTCTACCTTAGCCAAAATACCGGCATAGTCCAAGCTGCTATTCTTTTCATTTTCTTCCACAGGAAAAGAGTGCTGTTTTTTACTTTCGACGAGGATCAGTTCTTCCCCTTCATTGACAGATAGCTGTTCCATAGGTTTTTCCAGCTGATAAACATGGACATAGAGGAAAGAGCTTATTTTTACATAAATAATCGAGATACAGATAATCGCCAATATCGAATAGATAAAGACGCGAAGCCACAAATGGATAAAAGAAAAATAAGCAGTAATATCGAACAGCTGAGTCCAAATCGTGATGATAAGAAATGCAAGACCTATTAGTAAGAGCAAAAACGCAGCTAACCTAACCATACCTTTTTCCAATTTCCAAAACACCGATATCGACTTTATCTGAGCCAAAATCTTTAAAGGATAAGCAATATATAATACCGTATAAGCATAACCTGACATTGAATTGTATTTTTTTATAAATGGCGGTAGCTCCCCAGCATTGTTAATTACATAAGCAGCAATCCAAAAATAACCAATTGAAGCACATATCGACGGAAGCATAGCCAGGAGAATATCAATGGGTTTCCCGCGATGTTCGAGATAGCGCATATAACACCATAGTAACCCTGGATAAGCTAAAGCAATAAATGTATTAAACTGTTGGTGGATTTTTGAATGGGGCCAAAAAACATTCAGAGCAAAACTGATTGCCAAATGCAAAAATATGGAGGCCAATAAATAAGAAAGAATATTATCATGCTGTCCATTATTTTTTTTATTCTTTAATAAAACACCCAATGCCAATAAAGCCTGGGTGGCCCCTACAATAATAATATAATTCACGTCCTTAATCTGACTAAGTTGTTTCGCGAAGTTAAGAATCAGGTATTATCAAATTGTTAAATATGCTATCCACTCCCTATTCGGTATTTGACATAATAAAGAATTAAGCAAGTTTACACCTATCGCGCAAATATTTCCTTAGCCAGATAATGACTGTCCTCCTATCCTGTACATTATATTTCGCCATGGCTTCTTCAAGCCACAACTCGCCATTAACAATTGCGTTGATCACATCCGTCTTCACTTCTTTTGTAAATCGGGGTCTAACTTTATTATTTTCGTTCATTAAATTGGTTTTTATAACTGGCTATTCAGAAAGCTCATATCGCGTTAAGGTCAGTTGAAGATTGAAAATTCATAAATTTCAAACACAAAGAACAAACACAATCTCGCTTTTTTAATTAACGCTATGGGAACATAACTGGTCACTATGATTATAAAAAGCAACCTGTAAAACAGGTCGCTTTTATCGCTATTTAAACGAAATCCAAAATTCTAATTAAATAGCTCATTAATCATCATAAGAACGCGATGTTAATTTCTTACACAACGCACATTTTTCATTTGTGTCTCGATCAAGTCTATGCCAATGACAGATATGTTGAGTAGATTTGCTGTCAGATCCGCACTATTGTTCCCGAAGATTCCTTTTTCACCGTGGTAATACCACGCACCCAAACCAAGTAGTCCTCCAATTTTAATACCCGAGGAACCGGTCCAGATTTCCGCACGAGTTCCGAAATTGCCCAGGTTGATCTGTACAAGACCATTCACCACAGCGAAAGAGGTACTACCCCCATTGAAGTTGAAGTGAAGTTTGTTATTTGGATATGGTGCGGCTGTTCCACTTGCGTTATATTCAAAATAACCTCTACCGTTACTTGTGCCGTATGTCGGACTCTGACCACCGATTCCCAAAAAGCCGGTCAGCTTCCGAAAATCACTTTCACTAGCTTGGCGCCACACACCTTTAGGGTACACTTCGTTACAAGGATCACTATTGACGCCAAATCGATCAGGCACTAGCCCTTTGAATGAAAAGTAAGTATTTCTGGCATTTGAATGTGCATAGGTATGGTGAAAACGATATGGATTATGCCCTGCCTGATAGTAAATATTCTGTCTCGCCCATCTTACTCCGTCCACAGTTAAAGGTGATTCTAACAAATTGACCAATAGACGATGGCTGTTTCCTAATACCGGTGTAATGTTGAAAGTAAAATTCGCTGGAGTCGATGAGAATTGGCGCGTTGAATTATCATCTATTTTCAATGCCAAATTTGAGACATTTACTTTTATGCCACCAGATACCGTTGCAGGGTCTGCAGTATACACATATGCGATTTTTGCATCTTGGTAAGACGGGTCAATATCCGCAAAACTTGAAAAGGCTATTTCTTGATCAGCAGAAATTAGGTTAGAAAGTGTACCGTTACCAACATCAATTGTGGCAGTTTTTATTCCTGCGATCTCTACCTTAGCGCCGGTCATATTAGCGAACATCCCCATCGAGTTCAGTTCTACCGCCAAACGGGCAAATTTATGTTTAAATAAAATGTTGATCGGAACATTTACATTTGGTCCTCCCGTGGGCACAGCAACCTCACCCGTTGCATACAACACATCTTTTCCAGCTGGAAGCGCAATCGTTGTATTGCCCGTATTGATGTTAGGGATATCTTCACCATTATTGTAAGATAAAGCTACCCATTTGTAGGTTTGGCCCTGCGTCACATCAATTGCTCCTTGGCTCCCTGTTGTAAATTGCGTAGAAGATACCAGTTGGCTGCCGTCTTGTGAAAACAAGAATAAACGATAAGTAATGCCATTGTCCATCGCGGCGGCACGTGCCCCATGTGCAGATGTTGCTGCAGCCTTATTGGTAAACTGGGCCGCCTTAAATGGAACATTATTATCAATTTCAATCAATGCATCAAATTCTGGAAACTCCAATAGTTTTGGACCATTCAAACTGGTCGAATTTGTACTGGCTTTACCTTTGACAGATGCTGTCTGCTGCGTCTCATCTATACCCGATACTTTGAGAACCAGCTTCGTTCCATCCAGTTTTGTTCCTTCTTCAGTCTGATCAATACGACCATCTTCCTTAGAACATCCAGAGAATGTAACCGTACTTCCCAACAATAGGGCAATAGATGTAACGGTCCAACTTAAACGCTTTAAACGTGATATTTTCATAAAATTGTTAATTTAAATAAATAGATGTTAGTTTATAAATCGCCGTTACCTTCGCCTCCAGAACCATTTCCCCAATCGCCAACACCAGGATTTGGACTTCCTGTACCGCCCGAACCGGCAGCAATCCCTTGTTCCAGCTCAATTGTTTGCACCTCCATAGTAGGTGCTTCGTAGGTTTTCTTTTCTTTTTTCATTTTTTTAAAATTTGGTTTAATTACATCGATACTTAATTGAATTAAGCCTAAAAATGACCTAAACAACATTACCAATAATATTTACGCAAACTTATATATGAAAAAGAAAAATATTTAAAAACAAAGATTACATTTTGACCACAAACATGACTACAATTTGACCACACAAAACATAAAAACCTAACAACCAAACACATAACAACAACAAAACTCGATGTGATTCGACACAAACCAAGTCCAAAACAATAAAATAAAACCCTAAAAAACAGACAAATAAACAGAAAAGGAAAAACACATAAACATAAAATCAAGCAAATTAACCCAAACAAACAACATGTTGGCTCTAGCGGAAAGCAATAAAAAATGTACTCTAAAAATGGATGGCTGCGTATCATCTCGGTCTAAACCAGACTTTGTAAATAGGCCTCGAGATCCACCTCTTTTTCTAATTTCAACTTTTGCTTTATTCGATACTTCGTCACACGAACACTTTTGGGTTCAATATGAAATGCAGTCGCAATATCAAGTGTACTGTGCTGGAGGTACATATATGCGCAATGCTTTAATTCGAGTGCAGTGATCTTGTTTTTAGACAACAGTCTTAGTTTTAGAAAAAAATCAGGGTTGATGGCTTGAAATTCGCGAATAGGTTGTCCCGTCACTTCATCAAATCGCAGTTCATCTTTTATCATCCGTTCAAATACCCCCGCATTTTCATTGCCTTCTGTTTCTACAAGTACGACCTTCAAATGATCAAGTAGTTTATTTTTACGTTCGATCTGTAATGCATCAAATAGCGCTGCCTTTTGCATCTGTTCATTCTGTGATTGTAGTACTTGTATTTGAGAAAGCAATTTCATCCGATCATCTTTTTGATAGTCGAGTTCACCATTCAGACGGTTTTCTAAATCTTCATTCCGCATTCTTAGTTTTATACATTCATCTGTCTGCGCTTTATGTTTTATTCTGAAAAAAAAACTTAACGTAAGAATCATAAGAAATAGGATGACACTCATACTTCCCCAAAATATACTATGATATTGTCGATGTTTAAGATCTCTCTCAATTGTGTTCAACACTTCAACAATTTCCGTTCCCTGTCCATTTTGACTTAATTGAATATCCTTGGTCCCAGTTCCTAACAATCCTTTCGTTCTCCATTGATAAGTCACATGCAATAACGGCGTAACATATGCTTTACCTAAATATGTTCTTTCCAACGAATAAAAGAGCTTTTTTTTCATCTTTATGACATATACTGGAATATATCCAGACCTTGTAATATCTCTAGAAATTTTTTGATTAAAAAATAAACCCTTTACCATGATAAGACCTTTCATTATTAAGTTTCTTGATTTCAAATAAGATTCGCATAAACAGCTTTTGATCCATGTAAACGACCGATAAATGGTGTACAACAACAAATTGAGCATGTGTATCGTGTTACTTTTCGGTAGGCACCTTTCATTGGCGGTTGATTTATGGCTGAAATCTTTCTCTAACAAATAAGCCAAAAATTCAAAACTTAATCAAGGGTTAAAAGGCTTCAATTTGACCACAAAAACATACCAGAACGACAACAAATCGACTACAACATGCTACAAATTCGTAACTCAGAATATAAAACAATCAATTGCAACATAACACGCGCTGTACAAGAACATCGTTAATTAAAATATTTTCGGTCCTTACTTCAATAGCACTCTCCCATTTTCTCAAAATTTCGAAGACAGAAATAATGCCATAACCAATCACTCTTGTAGCTAAACAACTACAACTATATCCCCTAAAATCATTCGACTAGAGCTCCTACCTGTTCCTGTCATATTGCGTCTATTATCAGGATGTTGTTTTCATTCTTGATAGCGTGAGGATTAGTAAAAATAGTGTGATTCAAAAGCTTTTTTAGCAAAAAGAAATAGTAAATCAGAAGAAATAGTCGTGAACTAGCTCTATTTTTTTTACGGTAATTAAATTTACCATTCTGCTAGCAGGTGTCTCAAAAAAAATAAAACCGAAACAGAACGACAATGATTTACTATTTTTAAAGTAATAAGCACAAAAAAAAATAACAATCTGATAGGGATATGGATAAAATCACGAAAAAAGAAATTGCAGAAGCAGAGAACCAACTTTTCTTGGCGCAGCTAGCCAGTAATGTAGACGGTCTTGATCTCCTCCTATATGACGACCTTGTTGCTGTAGCACCTGATGGTCAAATGTTAACCAAAGAAATGGATCTAAATGCACACCGATCGAAGGCTATGATTATTGAAAATGCTTCAACAGAAATTAATGAGATCAGAATAATTGGGGATACCGCGCTTTCCGTTACTACGATGACGGCAAAAGGCAAGGTAATGGGAGCACCATTAGAAGGAAAATTTAGATATTTTAGGGTATGGAAACGCATTGACAACACACTAAAAGTCATTGGTGCCAGTTTTATGCAATTGCCTTAATAAGGGAACGGAAAACTGAAAATTCGGTTTTCTAATTTTGTCGTTGTAAATTTATATAGATGGGTATAATAAATAATAAATCTAGGATTATATGCAATGCAAAAATGAAAAAATATACTTTTTTTCTGGCTTGTATTTTACTTTGCTTTTTTATTTCTTGTCGAAATATTGGCAAACCGATTGATAAACAAAAATCTGGTTCTTACTTCATCGATTCAAAAGGGCAGATAGCTTATTGTCAGAATGGAAATTGGTTTAGCTTGGGCATTTCACAAATGCAGGCTGATGCAAAATCATTTGAGGTGTTGTCAGAAGATATAGCTAAAGACAAAAATGCGGTATATTTTCGTGGCACGACTCAAAAACTTGTGGACAAGAATTCCTTTTACGTCGATAATCAGATTCCAAAAGATCGTTTTCATGTCTATTATATCGATCAGGCCCTAGGCTTTAATATCATCCAGGGAGCAGATCCAAAAACATATGAGCTCGTAAAGGATCATATAAACTGGGCACGCGACAAGGACCATTACTTCTACAGTAATGATATGATAAAGGCAGATCGGAAAACCTTTTCGTTCGTCAATGACTATTTTTTAATGGATAAAGATTCAGTTTATGTCTCTCCGAATATAGGTACCTTTAAAGCAGTTGTTGCTAACTCCGGAAACATTGAAGCCATAAACAAATATTACATGAGAATTGGCAATACTATTTATTACCCACCATTTCCGCAGGGATCAGATGTCATAACGAGGTCTTTTAAGACCATTGATAAAATTCGTGTACTTGATCAGGATTATATTAGTGTTGACAACAAAACGATCCTATTCAGGGGGAAAAGCTTCAGATATGAACAGGTAGATGCTCCTTCCTTTGAATTATTCCCGATTGATGAAAAGAATGATGTGTATGGAAGCAACTCCTATTCAAAAGACAAGAATAATGTGTATTATAATCAGGAAATAATTCCAGATGCCGATATTAAAACGTTTATACCTTTAGGTCACGATTTCGGAAAAGACGCAAAAAATGTCTTTTATCAAAAACAGCTACTTGAAGGAGTAGATGCACATAGTTTTAAGAAGGACGGTGATTTTTATAAAGACAATCGAGGCAATAAATTCAGCGACCTTACAGGAAATAAAATCTAATCAGCTTTCTTTTGACAGCTAAACTTACTTTTTGTATTCAAAAAAAGCTTGTCCAGAGGAACTTAGCGATTGAAATTTCCAACTCGCAAACTATTTTAATACAGCTAGTCAGATTTTAGGCGCAATACATCAAACATGCGTTGATATTCAGGTGTCTCGAGATTATACTTTTTAGATTCACGAATAACGTAAGCTGTCAAAGATGCCAACTCTGTTTTCGGTCGTTTATTAAGATAATCCGTATGCATGGATGAAGTCGCATCGTAAGGCATTTGTTCCATTTTGTCCAAGGTCTTATGTACAATATGATCAGCAATAACAACTCCTTTTTCCTGAGCTAATGCTGCAACCTCCTGAATAAGTTTAACAACCGCATCTTTCTTCTTTGGATCTTCCATTATCTGACCAATAGAACAATCAAAATAAGAAGTAGCTGTGGCCATAGCGGAAATAAAAATAAATTTATCCCATATTATTTTCTCAATTTCATCGGAATAATTCACATGGATATCAGCCTGTTGAACAAGATGATATAACCTATCCAGTCTTTCATCATGTTCTCCATTCAATCCGAAACTCATTGTACCCCATTTCCCTGTCACTTCAATTACTCCAGCAGCCTTTAACCGGGATACAATATAGGCGCAACCATCCACAACCAAATTATTCGGATAATATCTGTTGATACGGTCTTTGCTGTCTACTCCATTCTGCAAGGGTATGAATACTGTATCTGCGCTCACACACGGTCCTAATAAGGCCATAGTATCTTCTAGATCATAAGATTTAGTACAAAGAAAAATGTAATCCATTTTTGTGAAGTTTTCAGCCTCACTGGAAGCCTTATAGGGCTTCGCTGTAAAACTTCCCTTTTCTAATAACAGCTTTAAACCATGTTGGTTAATCTCCTCAAGATGGTTACCTCGCGCCAAAAAATTGACATGAATATCAGTGTTTTCATACTTGAGCGCTAACATACCACCAAAATATCCGCCCACTCCCCCCAGGCCCACAATTAATATATGCTGTTCCATTAGTTTTTTTATTTCGTATTCCTTATCTGTATTCAACCTTAAAATAAATCTAAAGTGAATATAAAAGAACTTTTGACAACACACAACTTATCAATGTCAGGCGGAGATCAATTATTCAGCAACAACTTTTCTTTTACCATTACTTACAAATTTGTTAGTAACACACAAATAGCCGCTTTACACCCAGAAGCAAGTATTTGCCTTTACATTTGCTCGTATAATTAATCATGTACAATAGGTTTTTATTTATGAAAAAATACGCATACATCGGAGCTTTGGGTTTTCTCGCAGTAATCACAACTGAGTTTGGCATTATTGGCATCTTGCCCCAAATAGCCGATCATTATCATATCAGTATCGACAAAGCAGGTTATTTATTAAGTGCTTTTGCCTTGATCATTGCCCTAACTGGGCCATTTATGACATTGTTGGCTTCGGGATTCGATCGCAAGAAAGTCATGTTAACTGCCATCGCTATTTTCTTAGTCACGGCGATTGTCTCTTCATTATCCCCTCCTTTCTGGTTATTACTTACTGTAAGAATTCTTCCCGCCTTTCTCCAACCTGTCTATATTGCGACAGCATTGTCTGTCGCCATTTTAAAAGGGGGGAAGAAAAATGAAAATGAGCTTATGAGCATTGTTTTTAGTGGTGTTGCAATCGCTATGGTGACAACAGTCCCCTTCGCCACCTACATTGCCAGTCTCTATTCCTGGACATATTCTTTCACGATACAGGCCATTGTCAGTATAATTGCACTACTGGCAATCTATTTTGCCATTCCTCCTTTGCCTGTAAAAGAAAAAAAATCCTACGGTAGTCAGATGAAAATATTAACCAAACCCATTTTTATGGTCAGTACCGCAATGAATTTCTTTATGGTATCCGCTTGGTTTTCTACCTATAGTTATTTCGCCGAATATTTAAACAAAGCAAAGAATATGGACAGTACCATGGTTAGTTATATGCTATTTGTATTTGGTATTATTGGAGTCATCGCAAACTGGGTGGCAGGGAAAATGCTCAACCGAAATATTACGTTTACCACAGCATTTTTCTTATCGGGTACACTTATTATTCCTTTATTACTGTATTTTTCAGATGGCAATATGTTCGCTACGGTCTGTACGATTGCCTTATGGGGATTTCTTTATTCTCCTAGCTTCTTAAACGCATCTACCTATATGATTTCTTCCGCTCCTGAGGCGCTAGAATTTGCCAATAGTCTAGCGACTTCATTTGGCAATCTCGGGGTAACTTTGGGAACTACCGTAGGTGGCTGGATTATCGTTTCGAAAGGTGTAGAATTTTCGCCCTGGCTTACGATGGGTTTTGGCTTTCTCGCCTTTCTGATGATCGCCCTACGACAGTTTTTAGAAAAACGTGGTACAACAAATCAAATCACCGTGGTACAGTGTACACAGCAATAATAAATTTTGCCGGTATTATAAATAGCCAATGCACGACAATCTAGATCTAGTTAGCCTGGATAATCATTTCAGCGCGAACTGGATCTAATGCATCTCCTTAAAGACCATCGATAAGATACCAACTCAAAATAATACCTATAACAAAAATCAATATGGCCACAATTGTGATGCTATTTGAAGTTTGAGTAAAGTTTTCTTCTTCGATTTGTTTGTTCGTTTTACGATATTTAAAGAAAGCGACAATAACCGTCAATGCACCAATGACCACAATGGAAACGCCAACAGCACCAGAATGTTCATGCTGGGAGCCTGCAACTACATCTTTTTTTAAAATGAGCTCAATCTGACGAATAAATAGTGAAAACTTAACAACCACAAAACCGAATCCCATAATCCCTAGGCTTGTCCGTATCCAAGCAAGGAAAGTTCGTTCATTAGCAAGATGGTCATTTACCTTTTGTGGAGCATTTTTAGACATTCGAAATAATTTTGATCAACAACTATGTTAAAAGAATTATAAAACCCATTCCTTGCCCTTAAACAACGTTTTACAGCTGTGACTATGCTTTAGCTCATTTCGTTCACAGGTTAGTCAATTTTTTAAGGTTAAGAAATCATTTTGTTTGTTCTTCATTAAACGCTGTAGAACGTTGAAAAGTTTGAAAAATATTATAATGTTTCTTCTTTCAGATCTTTTTTAGCAATGGGATACCGAACCCTGCAGATGAGGAAGGAATAAGTTTCCCATTTTTGACGAGATATCCCGACAAATCCACATCATCAGATGTACTTGTAACTCCTTCAATGGTTACGGTATTTCCGAGTCCTCCGGCTAAATGCGCTGTATAGAAGCTCTTGAGAAGCGATCCCCAGGCATGTGGAGATGCTTGCGCTCCAAGTTGTATTAACTTTGGCATTAAATTCCTCCAATTCGTAAATCCAAGGCCTTCAATATCCGTAAGGTGAACATCCAGCAGTTTCTTTTCAAATAAGGTTCTCAGCAAGTTCTGATCAGGATCTGCTTCGCCATCCGCCAGCAAGGTATTTATACCTTCCGATTTTAAAAAGCCGCTAAGCTTTTGATAATCCATCACCGTTTCATGAAAAGGTTCTTCTATCCAAAAGAGATTTACCATTGGGATACCTTTTAAATACTGAATAAATTGGTCTGATGTAAAACCGTTATTTCCATCAACTAAAATTCTGCAGTCAGGAAATGCGTCTGCCACTGCTTTTGTAACCTCAATATCCCGTTGAAGTCCTTTGGAAAAAGGCATCCATTTATGCCCCCTTCCAATTTTTAACTTAAATTGCCTGTACCCCACTCCATAATCATATTGGCATTCCTCAAGAATACGGTCAATTCCTGATGGCCTATCCGCTGGTTCTAAGTCATCGAAATAGATCATACCACTATAATAATCTGTTATGATCGGATCTTTTCGACCAAGTATTTCATAAACAGGTTTATTTAAAATGACTCCTGCGAGATCATGAAGAGCCATATCAAAGGGAATATGTGTCTGCAGCAGAGTACCGACTTTGGGAGAAAAAAGAGCTGACATTTTCTTGCCTATCAATTCTCCCGAAATTTTTTCAGCTTCACGTCTTGAGCCACGGAGTGAGGCCCAGCCCATTGCTCCCTGATCTGTCCTTATAACACATATTTCCACATCAGGTCCATAACCATGTAGGTCGAGACGGGCATTTTTCCCCACAAGCCTCGGATAATTCATCTTTACGGTAGAAAATCTGATATCTTTTATCTTGTGATAGGACAGGACCTTGTTTCCTAGTTCAACATCAGAGGAAAATAAAATTTCATTTGCGTAACCTTTATACAACGTAGCTGAGGCAATGCCAAAATTCAGCGCCTGAATAAATGTTCTTCTTTTCATAGTTGATTTATTTCGATTATCCGAAACCGTCAGGATAGACTTGTTTCTAGTTTTTTCCTTTACACCAGCATAGGCATAACTACCCACGTAGCCAAAGCTTTATAATTAGTTTATAAATATCCATATGAAAGATACTACATACGCGTTTGTATTTATTGACAAGGCGTATCAATTGCTGTACAATTTGTATCACTTTTTCTCTACATGTCCCTGTCGTGTACAATTACTGTGTGATCGTCTTTACTGGTTCGGCTGCCTTATTACCTTATGTCAATACCATATAAAATTTGCATATAAATACCTATATCTTAAATTTTCCTTTATTTTGTATACATGCGCATATTGGTAACAGGATCTTCGGGAAAATTGGGAAGTGTAACAGTTCAGAATCTACGTCGGGCTGGACATGATGTTACGGGAGTTGATTTATTGGAAAGCGATACCACTGATCAATTGTTAGATGTAAAACGAGCCGAGTCAGTTACTGAATTCACAAGTGGTTATGAAGCCATTATCCATACAGCGGCGCTGCATGGTAGACATATGGATTTGAATTATAGCCGGCAAAGTTTTATAGATACCAATATATCAGGAACATTAAATCTGTTAAATGCCTGTGTAAAGAACGGAATAAAGCGTTTTCTTTTTACCTCTACAACCTCCATATATGGCAATGCACTTGTTGATGCGGAAAAAGCGGTGTGGGTTACAGAGGAACTTATAGCCCAACCCCGTGATATTTATGATATTACCAAACAGGCTTGTGAAGAGCTCTGTAGAGACTTTTTCGAAAAAGAACAGCTAATGACCAGCGTCTATCGCGTTGGCCGATTTCTTCCAGAACCCGATAACCTTATGCTAAATCATCGTTTGTATCGGGGATTAGATGAAAGAGATGGAGCTGAGGCTCTTCGACTAGGTGTTGAGACCAACTTTACGTCGTTTCAGATTTTTAATGTTTCTAGCGGTTCGCCTTTTGAAATTGAGGATTTAATTGAACTAAAATATAACCCTTCCCATATCATCGCTAAGCGTATCCCAAATGCCGTTGAAATATACCGACAGAGAGGCTGGAGTTTTCCAACATCGATAGATAGAGTGTACCGAAGTGATAAAGCAATGCAATTACTTGGTTACACTCCGCAGTTCACTTTCGAATTTCTTCTCAATCAACTTCCATAAAACAGCAAGACGGCACTTTAGTTATTGATCTACACCGATAAAAACGCCTTCATTTTATTTATTGTTTGCAAGGAAATAGCTAAATCTTTATTGAGCACGATTTGTCCACTTGATTTTTCCCGAATAATTAAATTAGCATATTGTGTTCTAAATAATGAAAAAAGTGGCCTTTCCTTTAGCGGTAGATACTTTTCAACAATAGAAACTGCGTAACTATCGAAAACATATTCTTTTTTTCCAATGCTTATCCGGTCACTGAATAGCGTACAGCGGTTTTGCCGATAGGTGGAAACAAGTAAGGCGGGTAAAAGAACAAATCCAAAGAGAGCAAAGGCCCCAAAAGAAATAACCGTACTTGTACCTGAGATAATTCCCAAAAGATTATAGAGTGATCCGAAAATAATAAAGGGCGCCAAGACACCATAAAAAATAAGTGTACGCTGTGATAGATTGATTTTCATACTAATTATAAAAAATTGATTTAATACACCAAAATAGTTAAAAGCAAAAGGAATCTCCCACATAATATAATTATCGCTTTGATCTCCTTAATATTCGTCCACTATCAATAAATAAGGGTAATACTTTTGCCATATTTAGTCGGCTGTTTTTCTATCGCCAGATTCTTGTCTGAGCTTACAAAGCATATGAAACAAGTCTCAAAAAACAACAAAATCTATATAAGTTTTCCAAATTTCCCAGTATAGATTAGGATAAGGGTAATCATATCGAATAGCGCATGTGAAATGATTGAAACCCAAAGATTATTATTCCATTTTTTATATAAAATACCCCAGTACAATCCTCCCAAACAAGCAGCTATAACAGCAAATATATCTTGCTGCAGATGATAGAGACCGAAAAGAATACTGGTTATCACGATAGGCAACCAACGTCCAATTCCTTTAAACAATCTTTTTTCGAGTATATTCTGGATATAGCCCCGAAACACAACTTCCTCATAAAATCCACCAATAATCCATGCTGCAACAATTGTCATAATCAATCTCGCTATACTACTCCTAATAAAATTATACTCCGTATAATCGGGAACATTAAATAGATGTTTGATAACTGGAATATATATTATCTGCATAAATATTACCCAGGCTAATGCAGAGAGAATTCCTAAAAGAATAGCACGCGAAGAAAGGTTTTTCTTATCTAATCCCAAATCCCTCAATGTCCTGCCTTCTCTTCTTAAAACAAGAAAAATTGCTAGAAAACAAATGACTGCATAGGAATAAAAAGGTAATGGCACAGCATGCGGAAATACGACAAGAAATAGGATGAACCCGATATCCTGAATTATTGAAAATGCTTTCCTTTTCATAGGTTCAGTTATGAAGTGCGTATTAATTTCAAAAATTTAAGCAACTGTAACACCAAAGAAGTGTCCTATTAACGCGGTCACTCCCATTGCTATCGTCCCCCAGAAACATATTCTGCCTATTGCAATTCCTACACTCGAGCCTCCAGTCTTGGCCGCAATCGCACCGAGAACCATTAAAAAAATAATCGTAAAACCATACTGCAGATAGACCATCTGCTTAATTGGTGCAAGCAAAGAAACGCCAAATGGCAGTAGCGCTCCAAGGGCAAATGAGCCTAGAGATGCCATTGCCGCTTGTAGGGGTCTAGCTTGTGTAATCTCATTGATACCCAATTCGTCATGTGCATGGGCGCCCAATGCATCATGTGCCGTTAGTTCACGTGCAACCTGTAAGGCAGTTTCTTGACTGACGCCTCTTCTTTCATAAACTTTGGCTAATTCCTGTAGCTCGATTTCAGGCATTTCTTCAAGTTCCTTTTTCTCACGTAGGAGATCGGCCTTTTCGGTATCTTCCTGTGAGCTTACGGAAACATATTCTCCTGCTGCCATAGACATTGCTCCCGCAATCATGCCTGCTAATGCTGCCAAGACAATGGTATTGCGTTCAGGACTTGCCGCTGCAACTCCAATCACAATACTCGTCGTCGATAATAAGCCATCGTTGGCACCTAACACAGCAGCGCGAAGCCACCCAACCCGGTTGACATAGTGTTTTTCTAATGGATGGTGCATATCAATATGTGTTTGTGAAAGATACTTAAATTTAGCAATTATATTTATTTAAAGCCAAACTGATATCACTGTAAGTCAACAACCTATCAAATTACCTACAGTGCCATCCTGATTTTTTTCAATTGTGGTTATCCCTTTTAACCATTACCTTTCAACATTTCGCAAACTTTATTCTACTCAGGAGCTTAAAGAGAAGGTGTAAAGAATCTTGCTTCTTTAAAATTTATAATTATATCCTAATCTCAGCACCTGCGTTTCGTAATAATCTTGGCTTGTATAATTAAAACCAATACCATCTATTTTTCGCTTAATAACCATCGTATTTAATAAATCCGTTGCATTAAAGAAAAGCTCGCCTTTTCCTTTTTGAACGGATTTTTTTAGTCCTGCATCTATTGAAAACCTCGATTGGATTTTTCCCTGCGGTATAATATCCGGTGCCAAATAGATTGCTGTAATCTGCCCATCCCATCCTTTTGCAAAACGAAACATATTGTTAAACTTCAAGTTACCTGAAAGTGCAGTCTGCCGATCTGCTGAAAAAGTATTGGGTTCGGGATAAAGGTTTTCTACTGTAAAGGCATTGATTTGGTTTCGATAGAGATTACCATTAATATTAAAGGAGTAAATTGAAGATACTTTTTGATTCAAGATTGTTTCAATCCCCGTATTGAAGCTCTTTCCTGCATTTTGGAATACAGCATAAATTAATTTACTGTCCGGAACAGTACTCGATATCCGTGTAATAGTTCCATCAGCGAAACGGTGATACATTGCGGCGTAGAAATAACCGTTGCTCCAGGTATTCTTATATCCCAGTTCGACAGAATTGGTGAACTGAGGACGCAAGCCTGGATTTCCAACCTTGATAATTTCAGCATCATCATACTTTGGAAAAATACGAATGTCAACTTCATTAGGTCGGTCCACTCGCCGATTATAAAAAGCCGAAAGCTTGTTATTGTCGTTAAGTTTGTAGGCCAATCTCATATTGGGAAAGGGTTGCGTATAATTGTACCCATCGCTTTTATAGGTGTTATGATTTGGATTTACATCATATTGAATTTTCACATATTCTAGACGCAAGCCTAATTCAGCCTCCCATTTCTCATTTTCGAAGACATAATTCCCATACACTGCTGGTATTAATTCTTTGTAATTTGCCCAGCCGCCAGCATTCATATCAAGAACAGAGTTGGCGCCCGGTTTAAACTCCATATTAGTTGGAATATTCCGGTTTCTCACCTTTATTCCGGTTTCAATACGTCCATATTTCAGCGGTTTGATATAATCTACATTAACATCATAAACCTGTTCGTCAGATAGCAGCTTAAAAGAGTCTGTTCCTTTCGAAGAAGGTAGATAATTGTCATAGAAGTACTTTTCGTCTTCTCGATGAAATGTATAATTAAAACCAACATTGAGCAAATGCCCGGCATCTTTAAATTTGTGCTGATAAGAAGTGGTCGCCATGGCTGTTGTCTTCAATTCATCTTCCAAAAATTGCCAAAGACGCAAGCGTGTTGAAATATCAGCATCGAAAAAAGGTTGATCGCCCCGGTCAATAATCTTCTCACTACCATACATCCCCGAAATAGTCAGATTATTCTGTTCGTCAATATGCCAATCTATCCCCGCTTTCGTCGTTAGAAAATTCGTATTCCGATTTCGTTTCAGCTGTGAGTTAATAATTGTACCATCTTCATATTTACGAGTTACAAATTCATTCTTGTTCAGTGTCTGTGTATAGAGATTATCGGCCTGTATGAAAATGTTGACCTTATCTTTTCTGTAATTTAATGATACACTGGGATTGATTTTAGGTGTTAAAGTATATTGTGGTCTTATGGTTGGTAGATTCTCCTTCCGTATCCATAATGAGCCCAATCCGGAACTGAAACCTACTTTACCATTAAATCCATTTTGATTACTTTTCTTCATGATGATATTAATAATACCTGCATTCCCGTTGGCATCATACTTTGAAGAAGGATTATTGATGATCTCTATTTTATCTATCGCTGATGACGGAAGATTATCCAACCCAGATTGGCTACCAAAACCTGTCAAGGCGGTTTGTTTTCCATCGATAAGCACGGTGACTTTGTCATTGCCTCTCAGTTGAACTTTGCCATCCTGAACCGTGATTCCGGGCAAATTTTGCATCGTCTGGAAAACAGAACCGCCGGTCTGACTTATATTATCGGCAACGGAATAGATTTTCTTATCCAGTTTATTACTTACATGACCTGCCTGAGCAGTCACGGTAACCCCTTCTAATGCGATAGAACGCTCCTCCAACTCGATCGTTGGGATATCCAAAAACTCCGAAAGACTACCAACAAATAGGGAGTGATTCTTATCCTCAAACCCTGTAAATGAAATGTTTAATTGGTAATTTCCTGGCTTAATTTTGGAAATGGTAAACCGGCCTTCATCGTTTGTCATCGTTCCGGCGATAAAAGCCCCGTCTTTATCAGATTTGACCACAACATTAACGTATTGAATAGCCAATTTATACGTCTTATTTTTTATAATACCTGAAAGGGTAACAGACGATACCTGTGCAGAAACAACCGAAGAAGCTATGACTAAAATAAAAATAAAAAATAACCGTAATTGAACCATAATCTAATCCCTAACCTCCTTTAGAAATTTACCCTTATCATCAAAAATTAAGTCCCTACCATCGACTTCAGCCTCATAGCTAATATTATTTCTAGCATCAGTAATTTTGGCTGCTTCTTTGATATTTTTATGTGGATAGTTTTTAATTACATAAGCTTTAGCGTCTGCAGGAAGCTCTCCGGCGGGAATTCCAACCTCGGTTTCAATGATATCTCCTGCGGCATTTATAAGAACGGAATTATTAATTTTCCCATCCTTAAATCCAGCTTCATAATTTCCCTTTTCTTTTTCCCATTTTACAGACTTTACATTCGGGTATTTCTGTTGAAACGCCAGCTTAATTACTGATGGAACTTTCTTTTCTGAGACTTCTTGAGCTTTGACCAATGATACACTTACCATCAGAGCCAAAATAAAAATTAATCTTTTCATGTTCTTTTTTATTAATGATTTCATAAAATTCAAAAACAATTTAGAAGAAATTTAGAACTCAATACCTACCCAGGATAATGGAAATTGAGATGTCCATTCCTGAAAAAGGTTTACAAAAACCGAATATTAAAATCTTAAATTTAATATTATGAAAAAGCGTATGACAAAACGTAAATCAGGGGGACAGCAAGTTTACAGCGATAGCTTCAAGATCCTC